>Ga0182024_10001737_pt1 | contig 55295 bp, 55 predicted proteins | sample P32metaG_FD_120480 | JGI IMG/M metagenome (GOLD analysis project Ga0182024, IMG submission 120480) | Permafrost microbial communities from Stordalen Mire, Sweden - P3-2 metaG (Illumina Assembly) | ecosystem: Environmental > Terrestrial > Soil > Wetlands > Permafrost | place: Sweden: Stordalen...
ATGGGCCTATACCGCTGGCCACAATGGGCGGCACCGCCGTGGCGACCTGGTCGACGGTGGCGAACGGAGCCAGCAGCGTGGCATGGTGCCCGGGCCGGGGGTGTAGGCGGAGGATGACGCGGGTGACCAGGGCGAGGGTGCCCTCCGACCCGATCACCAGCTGGGTCAGGTCGTAGCCACTGGTGGACTTCACGAACTTGCCGCCGGTGGTGATCACCTCGCCGGTGCCCAGAACCGCCTCGATGCCCAGGACGTGGTGGCGGGTCACCCCGTACTTGACTGCCCGCATCCCGCCGGCGTTCGTCGCCACGTTGCCGCCCAAGCTGGCGGACTGCTCGCCGGGGAAGACCGGGTAGATCAAGCCGTAGGGGAGCAGTGCGACGTCCAGGTCGGCCAGCGTGGCTCCGGGCTCGACGACGGCCACATGGTTGGCGGTGTCGATCTCGAGGATGCGATTCATCCGCTCAAAGGACACCACCACCCCGCCGGCCACCGGTATGCATGCGCCGGACAGTCCGGTGCCGGAGCCACGCGGGGTGAGCGGCACACCCTCGGATGTGGCCGCCACGACGATGGCCGCCACCTCTTCGGTGGAGCCGGGGCGCACCACGGCCAGCGGGCAAATCGGAGAGGCGCCGAGGGCCTCGTCGTGGGTGGCGTCCTCGCTGATGTCGGAACCGGTGTCGACGTTGGCCGCACCGACGATGTCGACCAGCAGGCCCTCGATCACCGGTCTCGGTTCTGGGTGGCGGACATAACACCACGTGCCCATAGCGCTGGGTCCATCATTCACTCTCCCTGTCGGGCTACCGACGACACGCAGGCCGCCGGAAGTGTAAGCCCAGCTTTCCCTGCTTTGCCACAATCCGATCGCCGTCGACGACCGGTGCAGTGAGCATGGCCGAACGGGGACGGCGCGATTTGCGTCCCACGGTGTGCAACTCGAAGGCGGACACGCCCAAGGGGGAACTCAAGACCCGCCCCCGCTCAGGCGGAGGATCACGAGGTAGGTCTTGTTCAGGGCCTTGAGGCCGATGTCGGCCAGGGGCTGTTGCAGACGCAGGTGTGACCCTATCCAGCCGAGGTAATGAGTGCCCCCGTACATCCGGGGATACCGGTTTGGTAGGCCACACGCGGAAGATGCTGCTTACCGCGAGCAGGACGTCGCTGGGTGTTCCCCCCGTCATGACGCCTCGAGGAATTGGTTCCAGCGAATCTCCAGAAGCTCTCGGTCGGGACGCGCATTCCGTCGCTTAGGGAGCTCGATCTCGGACCCGTCGATTTCTTGGAGCGTATACTTGAGTGTCGGGCCGTCGATCTCGGTCATGACGTCGGGGCGCACGCCGACCCGGTAACGGGGCGAGATGCCAAAGATGTCGGCGTCGTACGCGGCGTGATGGATCTTGCACATGGCGATCCCATTTGTCACCACCGGCTCACCTCCGGCCGAGTCCGGTAGGACGTGAGCTGCGTCGAGGAGCCGGGTGTGACGGAGCCGACAGAGCGCGCATTGGTTTTCGTAAGCGACGAGCACTCGTTGGCGGAACATCGGCTGATGGAGCCGGGCCATGACCACCCGTTCGGCGTAGGAGCGCAGAAGGTCAGGGTCCTGAAGCGCCAGGTCCCGCCGGGCTCGGAGCGATTCCTGATCGAGCGAGACGACGAACTGGTGGGCAGCGGGCTCTTCAGCCGCAAGCCAGACCGGGAAGACCGGCAGATAGACACCCGAGGCCACTCCGTGGAACCAAATGAGTGGCAGCTCCCGGACCTTCGCATTGCGGAGCGCCTTGTTGTCGGGGTGCTGTGGATCCTGGCCTCGCCACTTATACCGGAGGAACCCGTCGGCCCCGGGCTGATCGTCGTAGGGGCGCTGGGCGGGGTCGGGGGCGAAGACGGTCCGAAAACTCAGTGCTGAGCTCATCTGTCTCGGCTTCCAGATGCCCTGTTGGGTCGCCATGAGCCGGATGGCCGCGTTGTCCACGGAGAATCCGGCCAGGTCCTTCTGGCGGACGAGGACGGTGCCCGAGGCGGCCAGGCGCTCAAGATAGGCGAAGGCGCCAGCGCGGACCCTCTGGTCGTAGGCATCGGCGGCGGAGGACACGCTAGGGGCCCGATCGGTCATGGACAAAGGCTCAACTCGGGTGGCGTTTCTTCCACGCCGCGTCGTCGTGTCGGAGCCACAATCTGATCCGACCATTACTCCTGTCGACGACCGGCCGGGGGAAGTCCTCGTAACGATGCAGGTAGGTGGTGACGCTGTTGTAGTGGGACAGGCCCAGGAGCTCCGCGACATCGTTCGCACTCAAAGGTCGCTCGTTTCCACGGTTGGGCCTACGGAGGGAGTCTATGGATATTGACCCCGGAGCGCTGGGAGCGTGGACAACTGCACGCGCAACTGCCGGCCACAAGGCCGGCAGTTCGCAATTCTAGGTGGCGGACCGTTCAAGAACTCGTCCGCACCCCTTGGGGGTTTCGTGAACACTGAGGGTGTCGTTTCATGAACACCGTGCAGTCGCAGTGGAGGTGGCGGGAATCGAACCCGCGTCCTTCGGCATCTCAATGGGCCTTCTCCGAGCGCAGCCGGCAGAAGATTGTCGGGGGCGCCACTGCTGCTGGCACCTGTGGCACCCCGTATCCGGCTTAGATGTCCCTGACCGTTGGTCGGAGCAACAGGTCAGGTAAGCCCTACTTGATGACGCTCGTACCCGACCCGTAGGGCTGAGGCCGGACGAACGTCGCAGTTCTTAGGCTGCGAGCGCGAGCTGAGGCTCGGCGTTTATTTTTGGTTCCGGCTCTTTAACGTGGCTCCGGAGACCACGGCTCGCTTCTCCCACCTTGATGACCGCAGTCGAGACCATTCACCCCCTGGGGTTCGTTCATGTGTGCTTGGCGCCCAGTCGGGCGACTCCTCCATGCTATCGGCCGTACTGCTCAGCCCCAACGCTCGGCGTTTCTGGAGGCTCGGGCCGCCTCCCGTTCAGCATCTCTCGACAAGATGAGCTGGCGCTTGTCGTGCAGCCGGCGCCCCTTGGCCAGGGCCAACTCGACCTTGGCCTTCCCACCCCGGAAATACAGGGCGGTCGGGATCAAGGTGAGGGCCTGCTGTTGGGTCTTGCCCATCAGCTCGTCGATCTGCTTGCGGTGGACGAGGAGCTTGCGCCTGCGGTCCGGATCGTGGGCGCCGACACCTGTGGCGAATTGCCAGGGCGGAATGTGCATCCCGAAGAGCCAGAGTTCACCGTCGGACACACGGGCGTAGGCGTCGGAGAGCTGAGCCTTGCCCTCGCGCAGGGACTTCACCTCGCTGCCTTGGAGCACGATGCCCGCTTCCAAGGTTTCGAGCAGGTCGTAGTCGTGTCGGGCCCGCCGGTTGGTGGCGACCCGGCGGTCGCCGCCAGTTCCGGCCGCCTCCCGGGCGGCAGCGCGCTTCGCGACCATCTTCTTCGCCCGTGCCACCTGAAGGAGGTTACCCAATGACGCCCCGTGCTTTGGGCAAGTATCCGCGTCGCCCCAGGCCAGCGCCGTTACGCTGTTGCAGCAATGTTGCGGTTACCTAACGAGATCTACCTCCAGATGATCGGGCACTGCATAACCGGGCTGCCCGACGAGGCTTGTGGACTGCTCACTGGCCCTTACGGCAGTGGCGAGATCGTGGGCTGTTACCCGACGCGAAACGCCGCGGCCTCGGCCAGGCTCTACGAGATCGACCCGGTAGAAATCCTCCACGTCGATCGGGACGCTCAGAAGCGCGGAGTGGACATCATCGGGGTCTTCCATTCCCACACCCACACCGATGCCTACCCGTCGCCAACCGATGTGGCTCAGGCGCTCGACCCGGGCTGGCACTACGTCTTGGTCTCTCTGCGCGACACCCACCCGGTGGTGCGCAGCTACTCCATCGTCGACGGGGAGATCACCGAGGAGTCGGTCGTCGTCCTCACCCACGCCGCCAAAGCCAGCTGAACCGGCCTCGGCCCAGCCCCCGGCGGCCCCGGTAGAATCCCCAGGAGATCAGTCAACAATCGCGGTCCACCGCCCGGAACCGTGCCCACCGAGACCCAGGAGGTCCCGTGCCAGTCGAAGTCCGCCTGCCGACCCTGCTGCGCTCCCAGGCAGGAGGCCAGGCCAGCGTCGTGGTGTCCGGCGACACGATCGGTGAGGTGATCGAGGCCCTGGTGGCCGAATACCCGGGCACGGCCAGTCAAATCCTCAATCAGGACGGTACGTTGCATAAATTCGTGAACGTCTACGTAAACGACGACGACGTCCGGTATCTCTCGGCCTTCGACACCCCGGTGCAGGACGGTGACGAGGTCTCGATCCTGCCCGCCGTGGCCGGCGGCTGACCACCGGGCATGGCCGCCTACGCCAGCATCCTCGAGCTGATCGGCAATACGCCGATGGTGGAGGTGAGCCAGCTGAGCCCGAACCCACGGGCCAGGATCCTGGTCAAGCTCGAGGGCAAGAACCCCGGCGGCTCGGTCAAGGACCGGGTCGCCCTCTCCCTCGTCGAGCGGGCCGAAGAGGACGGGACCCTCGTCCCCGGCCAGCCCGGTCAGGTGCTCATCGAACCGACGTCGGGCAACACCGGCATCGGGTTGGCCCTCGTCTGCCGGATGAAGGGCTACCACCTAAAGGTGGTCCTGCCGACCAACGTCTCAGTCGAGCGGCGCCAGCTCCTCGAGCTGTGGGGGGCAGAGATCATCGAGTCGCCGGGCTCAGAAGGTTCCAATGGGGCAGTTCGCAAGGCCCTGGCCTTGGTAAAAGAACATCCCGAGTGGGTCTTTTTGTACCAGTACGCCAATCCGGCCAACCCAGCAGCCCATTACGAAGGGACCGGGCCCGAGATCTGGCGGGACTGCCCCGACGTGACCCACCTGGTGGCCGGCCTCGGGACCTCGGGGACGTTGCTCGGGGCGGGTCGGTTCTTAAAAGAACAGAACCCGGCCGTCCGAGTCTGGGCCGTCGAGCCGCCGGCCGGCGAAATGGTCGACGGACTTCGGAACCTCGACGACGGCTACATCCCGCCGATCTTCGAGGCGGGCGGCGGGGCCGCCCTCCTCGACCGAAAGATCGTGGTGCGGCCCCGGGAGTCGATCGAATGGACCCGCTCACTGGCCGAGGTGGGACTGTTCGTCGGCATTTCTTCGGGGGCGGCCATGGCCGGGGCGGCCAAGTGCGCCGCCCAGCTGGACCCGGCTGATGAGGCGGTGATCGTCGTGGTCTCCGCCGACGACGGCTGGAAGTACCTTTCGACCGGAGCGTGGACCGACGATCTCGACGAGGTCACCGAGCGCGCCGCGTCGACCATCTACTTCTGAGATGTCGGGCTCCTTTTGATATGTCCGACCGACGGCTCACCGTCCTGGGCTGTGACGGCGGCTTCCCCGGGCCCAACGGGGCCGGGAGCGGTTACCTGGTGCAGGCCGGGGGCACGACGGTGCTTGTCGATGCCGGGCCCGGGACCTTCGCCAACCTCCAGCGGCTCGGCGACCCGGGACGGATCGACGGCGTCATTTTGTCCCACGAGCACCCCGATCACTGGAGTGATCTCGAATCCTTCGCCGTCTGGCTTCTCCAGCCCGGTGGCGGCAAGCGCGTCGACGTCCACGCCCCACCCGGACTCCGTCGCCGCTCGTACTTCGCCGAGTCCCCGGTGCTCGGCTGGCACGAGATCGGCCCCGCCTCTGTCCTGGTCATCGGCTCGCTCACGTTGCATTTTTCCACCACCGACCACGGGCCACCGACGCTGGCAGTGCGACTCGACGCGCTCGACGGGGACGCAGCGCTCGCCTATTCGGCCGACTCGGGACCGGACTGGTCGCTCGACGACCTCGGGCCGGGGATCGGCACCTTCCTCTGCGAGGCCACCTATTTAGCCGGTATGGAGGGGACCAATCGGCACCTGAGCGGGCGCCAAGCGGGGGTCCTCGCTGCGGCCGGCGGCGTCGGTCGCCTCATCGTCACGCACCGGTCGCCTACGGTGTCGGCCGATGCCCTGGTCGCCGAAGCCGAAGCGTCGTTCGGCCGGACGGTCGATCAGGCGGTCATCGGTCGGGTGTTCGAATGGTGAACTCTCGGACCACGACCAATGAGCACAGGAGCATGATGGTGACCACCAACCAAGAACAGGCCGATCCGAGGACCTTGCGAGCCGACGGTCGGGCGATCGACGAGCTTCGGCCAGTTTCATTCGAGCGCGACTTCACCGAGTTCGCCCTCGGATCGGTACTGGTCTCGATGGGGAAGACCAGGGTGCTGTGTACCGCCTCGATCGAAGAACGGGTCCCGCCGTGGATGCGGGGCAGCGGCAAGGGGTGGGTGACGGCCGAGTACTCGATGTTGCCCGGATCGACGGCCGAGCGGGTCAATCGCGAGGCGGCCAAGGGCAAGCAGTCCGGACGGACCCAGGAAATCCAGCGCCTCATCGCCCGCTCCCTGCGGGCGGTCTGTGACCTGGTGTTGCTGGGCGAGGTCCAAGTGACCGTCGACTGTGACGTACTCCAGGCTGACGGGGGCACCCGGACCGCCTCGATCTGCGGCGGCTACGTCGCCCTCCACGACGCCTTCAGCCGCATGACCCAGTCCGGCAAGCTCGTCGCGCTCCCGCTGACCGATGCGGTGGCCGCGGTGTCCGTCGGTGTTGTCGACGGCGTCCCCATGCTCGATCTCCCTTACGAAGAGGATTCCCGCGCCGAAGTCGACATGAACGTGGTCATGAACGGCACAGGACGATTCGTCGAGGTGCAGGGCACGGCCGAGGGCATGGCGTTCAGCCGGGGAGAGCTCGACGAGATGCTCAGCCTGGCCGAAGCCGGGATCGTCGACCTGGTGGCGGCCCAGGGCGCGGTCGTCAGCGAGCCACCTGCACCGAGGTGAGCCGGTTGGCGCTGGTGCTGGCCACGGCCAACCCTGACAAGGTGGCCGAGATCACGGCCATTCTTTCCACGTCCGAATCGCTCGAGCTGTTGGCCCGCCCGGCCGAGGTCGAAGAGGTCGAAGAGACCGGCGCCACCCTCGTCGAGAACGCCGGGCTCAAGGCCCGGGCCCTCTGTGTTGCCACCGGGAAGGCGGCGGTGGCCGACGACACCGGGCTTGAGGTCGACGCCCTGGGCGGAGCGCCCGGGGTCTACTCGGCCCGCTTCGCCGGAGAGGGCGCCACCTACGCCGACAACGTGGTCAAACTGCTGGGCGAGCTCGCGGCGTTGGCCGACGAGGGGGGGGAGCGCCGGGCCCGGTTCACGACGGTGGCCCTGGTGACCTTCCCCGATGGCCAGGAGGTCTGGGCGCAGGGCAACGTTGAAGGACGCATCACCGCCGAGCCCCGCGGCACCGGTGGTTTCGGCTATGACCCGGTTTTCGCGCCCGACGAGGGCGACGGGCGGACCTTCGCCGAGATGTCGATCGAGGAGAAGCACGCCTGCTCGCATCGGGGCCGGGCTTTTAGGGCCCTCGCCAAGGTCCTGGCCGAGCGGCCCACTGACAGGATGTGAGGACCGTGGCATAGTCTCCTTTTCGCGAGGCAGTGGGATCGTCGGGCCCGGGGCACGCGACAAGCAGGGGTACGGGGGTACGCAGGCATGGCCAAGGAGGCGGCGTCCTTGGATCACGAAGTAGTGGACGCCCCGTTTACTCCTGCGCTCTCCATTCGCCGGCTCGGGGCGATGAGCGGCTTTTTGAGTGAGTCGGTGCTCCTCGTCGACACCAACAGGCGCATCGTCGCCGCCCTCGGGCCATCGAGCGGGGTGCTCGGCCACCCCGACCAGACCGGAAACGGGGTGCTCGACGACACCCACCCCGATGACCTGCCCAAGGCCTTGGCCGTCATCGATCGGGTGCTGACGAGGCCGTGGTCCGAAGGCACCTATCGGGCCCGGGCCCGACACATCGACGGCACGTGGCGGATCCTCGAGACCTGGGTCTCCAACCGGACCGAGGATCCAGAACTGGCCGCCCTCGTCGTCCGTGCCCGAGACGCCACCTTCGACGAGGCGACGAGTCCGGAGGTCTTTGGTTCCCTGACCGACGTCGTCCCGATCCCCGTGGTCGCCGCCGACCGCAAGGGTCTGCTCATGTACGGCAACGCCGCTGCCCGCGAGCTCATGGGTTTTGATCCAGCCGTCGAAGGCGGTTCAGCGTGGGCCAAGGCGATCGACGAACCCGACCGCCTCGCCATGGTCGAGATGCTCGGTCGGTTGAAGAACCCCGGCGACGAGACATCGATGCTCTTCGCGGTCACCCTCGAAGGCCGGGGCCGACGGTGGATCCGGGCCCGGGTTCGTCGGGCCGAGCCGGGCGGTCCGGCTGGTTGGGTCGCCACATTGGTCGATGACACCGATCAGGTGCTGGTCGAAGACGAACTCCGGCGACGAGCCACCCGGGACGCCCTGACCGGGCTTCCCAATCGCCAGGCCATGTTCGAGCACCTCAACGGCGCGTTGTCCGCCCCAACAGGCGCTGGCGTCGCGGTCATCTTCTTCGATCTCGACGGGTTCAAACACGTCAATGACATCCACGGACACGCGACCGGTGATCGGCTGCTCGTCGCGGTGGCCGAGGGCCTGACCGCAGAATTGCGGGGTTCGGACCTGGTGGCGAGGGTAGGAGGAGACGAGTTCGTCGCGGTGTGCCCGGACTGCGGACCAAAGACGGCCCAGTCCACCGCGCTCCGACTGGCGGGGGCGGTTGCCGCGGCCACGGTCGATCACGCGCAGGTCCGCGCCAGTTTCGGAGTGGCAACGTCACCGCCCGCCCCGAACGACGCCACGTTGCTCATGGAGCTCGCTGACCGGGACATGTATCAGCGTCGGGCGCGGCCCCCTGAGCCCACCTTGTAGGGTCGAGCGTTGCGAGGGAGGGCACATGGCGTACAACTCGACCCGGGTGATCCACGACGCAGATGCTCACATCATGGAGCCACCGGGCTGGTTGCGCGGTTACGCCGACCCCGAGGTCCGCGACCGGATCGCGCCACTGACGTTTCGCAGCGGAAACGAGCTGCGTCAGACCGGCGACCCCGACGAGCAGCGGCGTAATCTCGAGGCTGCGTTCGACACCTTGCGCGAGCGCCACGGTTCCCCCGAGTACCGGACCACCGAGGCAGTCGAGATCATGAGCCGCAAGAACTTTGCCGCTACCGGTTCGTTCATCGCCGAAGACCGCCCGCGCGCTCTCGATCTCCTGGGTTTTTCGAGCCAGCTTGTGTTCAACACCTTCCACAACCGCCGGCTGCACGACTGGGAGCATTCGGGCGATCTCGACCTGGCCTACGGCGGGGCGCGAGCCCACAACCGGGGCATGGTGGAGTTCTGTTCGGTCGACGCCCGGCTCCTGCCCACCTGTTACGTCCCCCTCGCCGATTTCGAACGGGCCGCGTCCATGGCCGGCGAGGCGATTGACCTCGGGGCGGCCGCACTACTGGTGGCTTCTGGTTGTCCGCCCGGCCACTCGCCCAGCCACCGTGGCCTTGATCCGGTCTGGGCCCAGGCCCAAGAGGCGGGCCTGCCGGTCGTCTTCCATGTGGGTGGGACCGGTGACCTCATCGATCCGAACTACTTTGTCAACGGCCTGCCGATCCCGCCGGACTTCCACGGGGGCGACGAGAACTTCCGCTCCGTCGATTACATGGGCATCCCTGGGCCGCCGGCCCAGACGCTGGCCACCATGATCTTCGACGGTGTCTTCGAGCGCTTCTCGAATCTGCGTGTGGGGGTTATCGAGCAGGGGGCCATCTGGGTGCCCTCGTGGCTGCGCCAGATGGAGGCGGCGTTCGACGCGTTTGTTCGCCACGAGGATCGGCTTTCGGACTTGGCCCTGCGCCCGAGCGAGTACGTGCGCCGCCAGGTCCGTTTCACACCGTATCCGACCGAGGACGTGGGCTGGATCATCAAAGAGAGCGGACCCGAGGTGGCCATGTTCTCCTCGGACTACCCCCACGTTGAAGGCGGCCGCAAGCCGCTCGAGCACTTCGCGGCATCATTGGCGGACACCGACGAGGGCGCGCAACAACGTTTCTACGTCGACAACTTCGTCGATCTGCTCGGCAGCGCAGCTCGGGCATTGGCGGCCTGATCTCGACACGACGTCAGTCACGCGGTGCCACCACGAGGCTCTGCAGCGATCGGCCGATCGGGCCGTGCACATCGAACAGCCGTGAATGGGCGACCGCCCTCCCCGGCGTTCCGAGCCTGGTCGACGCGTCGAGGCAGATCCATTCTCCGACCGGTGGCCGCTCGAGATACACCGTCAGGTCGGGATTGATGAACACGTATCGCTCGAAGGGGATCACGGCGCTCACTCCGTTGCCGAAGTCGGCGGCGGCAACGGCCCGCTGGAGCGGGCTCGGGGTTTCGCCCTCGATGACCGGCACGGCCAAGCGGACCCAGACTTGTGCCGGTCCGAGCTCGCCACCGTCACCGTCGACAAAACGGAGGTGGGCACCTTCTGAGAGAAAGCCCCGGTAGCGGTGGAACAGGGGCGCCTGGTTGTCCGCCTGCTCGGGGAGGCGGGGAGCTGGGGGTCCGTGGCCCGGGACCGGACCCGGTGATGGGTGCTCGAGGACCGCGGTGTCCGCGGAGATCCGGCGGATGCGCAGTGCTCGGGCCCAGGCCAGGTCCCGGCCCTGCGCTGAGACGCCGACGTCAACGATCTGGACCCGGCGCCCCGGTCTGGTGACCGCGGCGGTGACGGTCAGAGGGACGAGGGGCACGGGGCGCAAGAGGTCGAGCGTGAGGCGGGTCACCCCCATGTCATCATCGGGTTCGCAGCGCTCGACGGCGCGGGCGACCAGGGCGGCGACCGGGCCGCCGTGGAGGGCGTCGGGATCCCAAGGACCGCGTGAGAAGTCGGTCGGGACCCAGTCCTCGCCGTGCGATTCGAAGAGGGCGCCGACAACCGACGGGGGCGCCATCGGCTCAGGGAGTGTCTTGGGCTGGCTTCACCGGTCGCCAGAAGGTGAGGAGCAACAAGGCGCAACCGCCGCCGCCGCCGATGAGTGTGATGGCGAGGCCGGGCCACCCCCACAGGCGCTGGAGGGCGTCGACGTGCCCGTCGACACTCCAATGCCCCGGGCCGAGGATCCCGACCACGATGCCCATCATCGTGAGGGTCATCACGTATTCCCAGCCCTCGCCCGGACGGAAGATGAAGAAGCCGTTCGTCCGGTGGTTGGTGATCCAGGCGACCAACATGACACCAACGACCCCGGCCGCGGCGACCGGGGTGAGGAGCCCGAGCACCAACAGCGCGCCGGCCCCGATCTCGGTCAGGCTCGCGGTCCAGGCGTGCAGGATCCCCGGCTTCATGCCGAGGCTCTCGAACCACCGGCCGGTGCCGGCGATCTTGCCGCCGCCGTAGATGTGATTGATGCCGTGGGCCAAAAAGACCGCGCCGAGGCTGAGGCGCAGGATCAGCAGGGCCAGGTCGATCGAGCTGCCGGTCAGGCCGCCCAATGTGCTCAGATGGCTGAGGGGGATCACGTCGCTACCTTTCGTACGAATCGTTCGGGGCGCTCGGTCGCCGGAGTGTACGCCGCCTTCTGGGCACGCTCAGCGGATGCGCAATGGTCGAAAATTCCGGCACGGGCGACACGATAACCGCCCCGTTGCCCGAAGCCCCCGAACGGCCACCGAGAGCAGATGGGCGCTCGGTCGGGCGCGCCCGCTACGTTTGAGGCCTGCATCGGCGGACCGACCGATGCCTGCGACCCGGCCCCCGGCCGAGGCGCAGCAGGGTGATCGGAGAGGAGCCACGGTGAGCGAAGGGGCGGGGAGCGACGAGGAGATCTTGAAGGGCATCATCGGGCAACCGACGGGGAAGTCCACGGTGGTGATCGAGCGCGGACCGGTGTCGTTCTTCGCCGATGCGGTCTTGGAGCAAAGCCCGATCTACAAGGACCCAGGCGCGGCCCAGGCCGTCGGTCTGGCCAACATCCCGGCCCCTCCGACCTTCGCCTTTGCCGTTGAGAACTGGGGGAAGTTCCCTGAGCTCCAGCCGACCGACGCCTTGAAGGGCAGTCCCCTCATGACCGCTCTCGGGCCGCTCATCGCCAAAGGCGGGATCATCCTCCACGGCGAGCAGGAGTTCGTCTATCACCGCCCCGTGGTGGTGGGCGACGTGCTGGTGGGGGAGGGAACCGTGGTCGACGCGTACCAAAAAGAGTCCAAGGGCAAGACCATGACCTTCGTGGTCTCAGAAACGACCTTCGTCGACCAAAAGTCGGGCGATCCGGTCGTGACCGCCCGCTTCAACGTCCTGCACCGCATCTGACTTGGCCCGAACCGGTGGTGTTGCACCCGGGGATGCGGGGTGATCCCCGGACCGATGTGCCAGGAGAACAACTTCTTGTGAGGCCAGATCGGACGGAGTCCTCGTCGTGCCCATTGGGGTGAGCGAGGAGCACGAGGAGCTGCGGCGGGGACTCAGGCGGTGGACCGAGCGTCATTGCCCGAGCGAGGTGGTCCGGGCGCGTCTCGACGATGACGACGAGTCCCTCCCGCCGTTCTGGGGCGACATCGTCGAACAGGGCTGGCTGGCCATCGCCGTGGGCGAAGAACTGGGGGGCCAGGGCTTCGGGATCCTCGAGCTGGCCGTCGTCGCAGAAGAGCTCGGGCGCGTGGTGGCCCCCGGGCCCTTTGTCCCGACGGCGCTGGCCGCCTCGGTCATCGCCCGGGGAGCGGAGGGGACCCAGGCCAAGGCCCTGCTGGGCCCACTGGTCGATGGCGCAACCCCGGGGTGTGTGGCCGTCGGTCTCGACCACACCGAGCGCCCGGTCGGATGTCGGGGCGCTGACGGCATCCTCACGGTGACCGGCACCGTCCCGGCGGTCCTCGGCGCCGGCCTGGCCGGCCTGGCCGTCCTGCCGGTCACCGCAGCCACCCCCGAGGGGATCACCACCCACTGGTGTGTGGTGGACCTCGTCGATGCCCACGGGGGACCCGCACCCGGGGTGACGGTGCGGGCCCGCTCGTGCCTTGACCTCACCCGGCGGTCGGCCGAGCTTCGTTTCGACGACGTCGCCGTCGCCCACGAGCGGGTGCTCGAGGGGGTATCGGACAACGAGGTGGCCGACCTGGCCCTGGTCCTCGCCGCAGCCGAACTCACCGGCAGCGCCCGCTGGTGCCTCGAGACGGCGACGGACTACGCCCGCACCCGGGTCCAATTCGGTCGGCCGATCGGCCAGTTCCAAGGGGTGAAGCACAAGCTCGCCACCCTCTTGACCGTGGTCGAGCAGATGACGGCGGCCACCTGGGACGCCGCGCTCGCCCTCGACGGCGAAGACCGAGACCAGGCCCACCTTTCGGCCGCCGCGGCGGCGGCCCTGGCCCTCGAAGGTGGCGTCCGGGCGGCCAAAGATGCCATCCAAGTGCTCGGCGGCATGGGCTTCACCTGGGAGCACGACGCCCACCTGCACCTTCGGCGGGCTGCCACGTTGCGCCAGCTTCTGGGCGGCGCCCGTCGCCAGCGCTGCGCGGTGGCCGGTCTGGCCTTGGCTGGGATCCGGCGGTCCCTGGCCGTCGAACTGCCCGCAGAAGCGGCCGAACCCCTCCGAGCCGAGCTGGCCCCGGTGGTGGCCGAGGTGGCGGCGGCCGAGGTAGACGACCAGCGCCGGGTGCTCGGTGAGCGGGGCCTGCTTTTCCCGCACTGGCCGGCCCCCTACGGACGTGATGCCGGTCCGGTCGAACAATTGGTGATCGACGAGCTCTTGGCCGCCGCCGGCGTGCGACGCCCCCCGGCGCACGTCGCCGCTTGGGCTCTGCCCACCCTCATCTCCGTCGGGACGCCCGAACAGCGAGAGCGCTTCGTCGTGCCCACGCTGCGGGGGGAACTGCTCTGGTGCCAGTTGTTCAGCGAGCCCGGAGCGGGGAGTGACCTGGCCGCGCTCAGCACCCGGGCCACCCGGGCCGAGGGAGGCTGGGTGCTCACGGGCCAGAAGGTCTGGACCTCGGTCGCCGCCCGGGCCGACGTTGGGATCTGCTTGGCCCGTACCGATCCCGGGGCCCCGAAGCACGCCGGGATCACGTACTTCGTCGTCGACATGCACTCTGCGGGCATCGAGGTGCGACCGCTGCGCGAGGTCACCGGCGACGCGCTGTTCAACGAGGTGTTCTTCACCGATCTGTTCGTTCCCGACGACTGCGTGGTGGGCGAGGTCAACGGCGGCTGGCGATTGGCCCGCACGACGCTCGCCAACGAACGGGTGTCCCTCGCGTCGGACACCGCCTTCGGTGGCTCCCTCGAGGCTCTCCTCGGCTTGGCCGCCGCCGAACAGAGTGCCTTGGACCCGGGCGACCTCGATGCGCTCGGTCGCCTGCTCGTCGACGCCCAGTCGCTGGCCGTCATGGGTCAGCGGGCCACCATGCGGTCGGTCTCGGGGCTCGAGCCCGGGCCCGAGTCGAGCGTGCGCAAGCTCATCGGGGCCGAGCACGAACAGCGGGTGGCTGATTTCGGTCTTGAGCGTTGCGGCCAGCTCGGGGTCTACCTCGATGACACCTCGGCCTACTGGGCGCGTTCGTTTCTGCACACCCTGTGCCTGACCATCGCCGGGGGGACGAGTGAGGTCCAGCGCAACGTGATCGGCGAGCGCCTGCTCGGGCTGCCCCGGGACCCCGAGCCCGCGTCGAGGCTTGGGCCCTAGCCCGAGCGATCGGTCGGCCCTGGCCGAAGAGGCGGGGAGGGGCCCGCACTCGGTAGGGTGGCGGGCACCAGGGTCGGCGTGCCACGCTACCCACGCCAGCAGCTCCAAAAGGGGGTCGTGAGATGGGTGAGCAGAAGCTCTTTTTTGAAGACGTGAAGGAAGGCGACGAGGGTCCGGCCCGCAGCCATGTGCTGACCCGCACCGACCTCGTCCGCTACGCCGGGGCCTCGGGGGACTACAACCCGATGCACCACGACGAGGTGAAGGCCAAGGCAGGCGGCCAGCCGAGCGTGTTCGGGCATGGCATGTTCTCGATGGGCCTATTGGGTTCGGCCATCGAGGACTACGTCGGCGTCGCCAACCTGACGCGCTACAAGGTCCGCTTCGCCAAGCAGACGTGGCCCGACGAGGAGCTGACCACCAAGGTGCAGGTCACGGCCAAGCGCACCGAGGGTGGCCAGAACCTGGTTGACCTCGACGTCCGGTTGGTCAACGGGGCCGGCGAGGAGAAGCTGATCGGCGAGGCCACCGCCGCCCTCGCCTCCAAGGTCTGACGCCGACTCGGGCCCGGGCGGCGCCATGACCGTCACGGGGCTGGCCAACCTGGCCATCAAGGTCGCCGACCTTGATGGCGCGATCTCGTTCTACGAACGCTCCGGGGCCACCGTTCGTGACCGCATGGACTGGGGTGGCGGCGAGCGGGTCGACGTATTCTTGGGGCCGGTCATGCTCACCCTTTTCACCCGGGCTCTCTACGAGGACGCGGTCGAGCTCCCCGCCGAGGGCTTCTTGCACCCCGCCTTGTTCACCGATGATCTCGACGCCGAGCTGACCGGCCACACCGTCGTCTGGGGCCCCGCCGAGGTGTCGGGGCCATTTGGGCGCCGGCGTATCGCCTTTGTCGAAGCACCCGGGGCCATCCGGCTCGAGTTCATGGAGCAGCTAGAAGACCCCCCCGAACCCGACGGACCAGAGGTTCTGGGGCCACCGTGAGCCCCGACCGGATCGACCTGCTGCTCGCTGACGTCGACGGGACCTTGGTCACCCAGGACAAGATCCTGACCGATCGGGCGGTCGCCGCGGTCGCCCGTTTGGGTCAGGCCGGGATCCTCTTCGCCGTGACCAGCGGCCGCCCGCCCCGGGGCATGTCGATGCTGATCGAGCCGCTCCACCTCACGACACCAATCTCGGCCTTCAACGGCGGGTTGATCGTGGCGCCGGACATGACGGTGATCGAGCAGAAAGAGATCGCAGAAGGCCTGGTCGCCCCGACGCTCCGCCTGATGAGCGACGCCGGCCTCGGGACCTGGCTCTACCGCGGCGCGGACTGGTATGTGTTGGACGCAGCGGCCCCCCACGTGGCTCGGGAGGCCTGGACCGTCAAGTTCGAGCCGACGGTCGTGGCCGACTTCGATGGCCTCCACCGCGGCGTCGCCAAGATCGTCGGGGTCAGTGACGATCACGATGCGGTGGACCGGGCCACTCATGCCGCCACCGCTCAGTTGGGCGACAAGGTCACCGCGGCCCAGTCCCAGCCCTACTACCTCGACGTCACCCACCCCGACGCCAACAAGGGCAACGTTGTGGCCTTCTTATCCAAGCACCTCGCCATCGCGACCGAGCAGATCGCCACCATTGGTGACATGCCCAATGACGTCGCGATGTTCAAAAAATCGGGCCTCAGCATCGCCATGGGCAACGCGTCCGCTGAAGTCCGCTCGCAAGCCCACGCGGTGACAACGAGCAACGAGGAGGAGGGGTTCGCCAAGGCGGTCGAGCGCGTCCTCTTGGGCCCTGAGCAGTCCGGTCCGTGACGGCATCGAGGCCGAAGTGGATCCGATGTCGTTCGGTCGTGCTGGCATCGAGATCACTACTGTCAGTTGTCTGAGCGAGCCACTCGGCGACGCCCGGGCGGCGGGGTGAAAGAGTAGGAACGTGGGTGCACCCGATGTGGGTCCGATCGTGACGGCCCGGCTGTCCCTCCAACCGTTCACCAGCGCCCAGGCGTGCGATGTCCTGTCGGGGGCTCGTCGGCCCGAGTGGGCGGAGGGGTACCCGACCCCTGGTGACGTCGAGGTCGCCACCTGGGTGTCGAACCCGAGATTCGGATCCCCTGACGCCCGCTTCGGTCCCCGCACCATCGTGGTGCGCGTCCCCGGCCTGTGTATCGGAGGGATTGGATTCCACGGAGTGCCCCGTGAGGACGGCACCGTCGAGATCGGTTACGGCATCGCTGAGGAATGGCGGGGCCAGGGGCTCGGCTCCGAGGCCATCGCGGCCTTCGTCGCCCATGCATGGTCGCTTCCGGGAGTGCAACGGGTCATTGCCACTACCGAGGAAGACAACACGGCCTCCGTGCACGCCCTGTTGGGTGCCGGTCTCGTCCCGACCCCGCTCGGCGGAGGCTCGCTGCGTTTCTTGTGCGAAGCGCCGGTCGGCTGAAGCCGACCTCGTTCCGGCGCCGGTGGCCCCGGCGTGGGTAGTCGGCCGAGTACGAGCCCGGGTCACCGTCGGGTCTGCCGTCGCCGCAAAATCCCAGGCGCCGGCGAGCTCAGTCCTGTAGAGCGGGGTGGCGCGAGGTCATGAACCCCAAAATGAGTGAGCGGGGGGCGAGGTAGCCCGCGGCCGCACCGATCTTGTTGGCCGCCCCGGGGATGACGACGGCCTTATTCCGATCCATACCGTCGACCGCGGACCTGGCGACCTCGCTGGCCGACACCCACATGATCTTGGGCAGCGCAGCCGCCGCCTCCTCGTCGCTTATCCCGGCGGCCTCCCCGAAGCCGGTGTCAACGGGACCCGGGCACAGCGCGGTGACCGAGATCTTTTTGGCCTTGAGCTCGGCCCGCAGGGCATGGGTGTAGGAAAGCACGAACGCCTTGGAAGCGCCGTACCCCGCTTGCCCGGGTAGGGGCTGGAAGGCTGCGGTCGACGCGGTGTTGAGGATGGCCCCCCGGCCCCGCTCGACCATGCCGGGCACGAAGATCGTGCAGAGATCCACCACCGCTTCGACGTCGGTGCGGATCATGGCCAGCTCTTTCAGCCGGTCGCCCTTGGCCACCGGGCCCATCGTGGTCAACCCGGCGTTGTTCACCAGTACGTCGACGGCGAGCCCTTTGGTCTCGAGCGCCGGAGCGAGGGCCGTTCTCGAGTCTTCGTCGGTCAGGTCGCAGACGATGACCTCGCTGCGGATGCGATGGCTGGCCGAGAGCTCGTTGGCCAGCTCCACCAGTTTTTTCTTGCGCCGGGCGACGAGGGTGACGCCGTGCCCGCGGCGGGCGAGCTGGCGGGCGATCTCGGTGCCGATACCCGAGGAGGCACCGGTCACAAGACATGTGGAATCGGGGCCGGGAGACGGGAGTGCCATGGCCCCATCGTAGGGGTCGCGTTGATCGACGTTCCTCGAGGTCGGTGATCATTTGGCCGTCGCCCGATCCCACTGGCTGGGCGTTCGCGTATGCCCTGTTCACGGGCCTTGTGTTCGGGGGTGAAAGAGGGAGAATGGCAGAAGATGAAAAGGACAGATGAGGGTCTGATGATCCCCAATGTCTGAGAGAGGAAGGAGCTTGGCGTGCACTCGACAAGTTCGACCGAGGAGGCTGGTCCACCCCGCTAGCGACACGCCGCCGGCAGCAGGGGCGGCGATGTCCTAACTGAGTGCTCGAACGGCCCGGCGCATGTCACCGGCCGTAGTGGTTCCGGCCCTTCTGGCCCTTCCGGCCCTGCCGGCCAACCGACGACGCGGCCCCGCATTTGAGCGACCGGTGCGCTGGACGGGTACTCACATGACTCACAGCAGCACTCATGGAGCCGGCCTCTTGGGCCGGCTCCATGCGCGAGTGGGTCGCCGGGCTGGGGTGCGGTCCGCGGGCCCGGTCTTCGTGTAACAGTCTCGAGCGTGCGAGCCGGCCCCACCAACATGGCCATGTTCCCGTTGTCGACCGTGCTGTTCCCCGACACCGAACTCGCCCTCCAGGTCTTTGAGCCGCGTTACCAATCGTTGACCGAGGACTGCCTGGCGGGATCGGGCGAGTTCGGCGTGGTGCTGATCGCCCGCGGGAGCGAAGTGGGCGGGGGCGACCAGCGGGTCGGCGTCGGGACCGTGGCCCACATCGAGCAGGCGTCGCCCCATGGCGCGGGACGCTGGACGCTCGTGACCAAAGGCACCCGCCGGATCCGGGTCACGAAGTGGCTGGCCGACGACCCGTACCCGTTGGCAACCGTCGAAGATCTCCCGGGGGTGGCATCGGGTGGGGACGAGGCCGCCGTCGGCCGTGCGCTCTCGGCCGTCCGCCGAACCCGCGGTCTTTTGTCCGAGCTCGGTCGGGCGCCGGCACTCCCGGGTGCCTTCGAGCTGGGCGACGGTCTGGACGCCGCGGCGTGGCGGTTGTGCGCGCTGGCCCCGCTGAGCGTGTTCGACCGCCAGGCCCTGCTCGAAGTCGGTGACCCAACGGCCCGCCTCGACGAGCTGATCGGCCTGTGCGGGGCGCTCGACGAGGACCTCACCGCGTTGCTGGCTGAGGGGCTGTCGTGAACCTTCGGCTCCGCCTTCAGGCCAGCCCGGCGGTCACGGCGGCGGCGAAGCGCTTCGGGGATTCGATCATCGGGTAGTGACCGACGTGATCGAGGATGGCCAGCGGGGCGTCGGGGCGCACCTCGTGGAGTCGGTGGGCCATTCCGACAACGGCGATCGGGTCATCTTCGCCCCAGACCACGGCGAGCGGGGAAGGGTGACTCTCGATGGCGCCGGTGAAGCGCCGTTCGTTGCGGCGACGTTCTTCGATGTAGCGGATGGTGCGAGGCAAGAGCAGGTGCCCTTGGTGGACGGCAACCAGCTCGCTCATGGCGGACAGGTCGGCGTCGCCCACGGGAGCTCCCGGGCTGAAGGTTGCCGCCAGGCTCACCCGCAAGGCCTCCTCGTCGATCGCCGCATCGGCTGGCAGTCGCTCGTCGGGCAGGCTGAGGAGGACCTCCTGTCCAACGCTCAGGTGGGCCATCTCGATGTAGATGCTCCCGTTGGTGATCACCCGTCTTGTGACCTGTGTGCTCCAGCGACCTTCGAGTTGGCGGGCCAAGAGCTCCCCGCCGACCGAATCCCCGAGGTCGTGAGTCAGCAGCGCCACCTCGCTGAGTCCGATGTCCTCGGTGAAGGCGGCGATAACGTCGGCCTCCTTGTCGAGTGTGTATGCCACGTCGGGTTTGTCCGAGAAGCCGTACCCGAGCATGTCGACGAGCAGGACGCGCCGCTGTTGGGCGAGTTCTCCTACCACGTGGGCAAAGTCGAAGGACGATGTCGGAAAGCCGTGGATCACGAGCAGCGGTTCGAGTTGTTCGCCCCGGGCTGCTGGGATCTCGATGCTAAAGATCGAATGTCCGGCGAGCTCGCGGTACGTGCCGCGCGCTTCCCATGCGGCCACCTCGGGCGAGCGTCGATCCCTCATGTCAGGTACCGGCCAGGGCCGAGACCACCGGGCCCAGCTCCTCCCAGCAGTCGGCCTCCACCGAGAAGTAGGAGATCTGGTACTCGGCCCGGCGCCACAAAAGCTCCTCTTTCATCTGCTCGAGCGTTCCGATGAGGGCCACGGGGACATGGGCGGCGTCGGCGGGCTCTAGACCGAAGTGTGGTGCCATGGCGTCGAGAATCTTGTCCCGCTCATCGGTGATCATGGCGAAGCCGATCAGGGTGTTGAGCTCAATCTCGTCGAACCGGTCGCCGGCGGCCTCTTTCACCCATCCGATCTTGGTCCGGGTCGACTCCGGGCTGGCGTTTGGTGCGGTTTCAGGACCCCCGGTCCCGGCCCGCAGGTCGACATTGATGCTCACGATCTCCGCCTCGCGAGCTGCGATAGAAAGCACCCGTCGTCCGCCGCCCCCGATGGTGAGCGGAGGGCGGGGTCGCTGCACCGGTCGGGGTGACGGTGTGTGCTCGCTGATTGTGTAGTGGGTGCCACTAAACGAATACGGGCCGTCGGCCTCGAGCAGCCCCTTGATGACCGTGACCCCCTCGGCGAACCGATCCACTCGAACCCCGGGCGGGTCGTAGGGGATGCCGGACTGCTGGTAGTCGTCTCGCATCCAGCCCGCCCCAAGACTCAGTTCGAGCCTGCCGTCGGAGAGCAGATCGACGGTGGCGGCCTCCTTCGCCAGGACCAGGGGGTGGCGGTAGTCGTTGTCGAAGACCAGAGCGCCCACGCGGAGCGACTCGGTGGCATCGGCCGCCGCCATCATGGCGGCCACCGGGGCCAGCTGTTCGCCGAAGTGATCGGGCATGAGCAGCGTCGAGAAGCCGAGGTCCTCGGCCCGACGGGCCTGCTCGGCCCACGAGCGGGCGGTGCCGTCGGGGGACTTGCTCAGTTGGGCGGCGAAGCGAAAGCGTCTCGGGTTGGCCATGGGTCCATGGTGGCCCAACCGAAGGTCTTCGTGCTGGCTCCTGGCCGCCTCAATCGCAGCACGAGTCGCGCCAACCGCAACTCGAACGACGAAAGTGAGGGTGCTCGGGGTGCAGTTCGCCCTGCGGACACTCGGCGAAGATGCCGAGTGGTGCACGGGCGCATTGGGCCCGACCTTGTTGCCCGGGTTGTCCGGGTTCTCCGGGTCCGACCGGTTCGGCGATGCGGGTCGGGCCGCCTGCGGCTTCCTAGAAGAAGCTGAACTTGGGGATGCCCGAGTCGATGCCCTTGAAGAGGTCTGCCTTGGCTTCTATGAGTTCCTGCGGGCTCCACGCGTGGTCGCGGTGCACTTCCCCAATTGGGTGGAAGCCGCCCATGGCATAGATGTTTCCGCCGAAGATCACGAAGATCTGCCCGTTGACATCGGCCGCCTCGTCGGTGACCAGAAAACCGATCAACTGGGCGATGTTCTTCGGGTCCCATTCGTCGAACCCGTCCCCCTTCTTGGAGGCCATCTCGCCGAAGAGGTTCTCGGTCATCCGGGTCCGGGCCCGGGGGGCGATGGCGTTGACCGTCACCCCGTAGCGCTCGAGTTCGCGTGCGAGCACCCAGGTCATCGAGGCGATGCCGGCCTTGGCTGCTGAGTAATTGGCCTGCCCGGCGTTGCCGTAGAGGCCGGCCTCCGACGAGGTGTTGATGATCCGACCCGACGTGGGCTCGCCCGACTTGGACTTGTTCCGCCAGTAGACCGCTGCAAAGTGGGTCGGGGCGAAGTGGCCCTTCAGGTGGACCCGGATCACGTCGTCCCAATCCGATTCGTCCATGTTGAACGACATCTTGTCCCGCAAGATGCCGGCGTTGTTCACCAAGATGTCGAGGCCGCCGTAGCTCTCTACTGCCTGGTCGACGACGCTCTTGGCGCCGGCCCAAGTGCTTATGTCGTCACCGTTGACCGAGGCGGTTCCCCCCGCTGCGGTGATGGTGTCGACCACCTCTTGGGCCGGGCTGACGTCTCCACCTTCGCCGGTGACCGCAGCGCCGACGTCGTTCACGACGATCGTGGCCCCTTCACCGGCGAGCAGCAACGCTTCTTCGCGTCCGATGCCTCGGCCGGCGCCGGTGATGATCGCGACCTTGCCGTCAAGCAGTCCCATTGGTTCCTCCCTGTCGTTCACTGTCCACCCTGGCCCGGGGGCTCGAGTGGAGCACGGCTCGAAACGCCGCGTGGCCCCGGCAGCATGGCCGAAATCCCCGGCACCGGGCAAGACCGCTCAGCGGCTCCCCAGATGCTCAACCACGATTTGTTCGATCAACCCCACCGTGTCGCGCCTGGCCCGCTCGGGTCCCGCCCGGGCCACCAGGCTCACTATTTCAAGGTCGCCGGGGCTTTCTGGGAGGTGGTCGACCATCCCGGCGTCGGTGTCGCCGACGACGCAGAGCACCGGGGAGGAGCCTGCGACCAGGGAGACGACACCACCCACGACCTTTCCGGCAAAGGATGGCGGATCGAGGTGACCTTCCCCGGTGACGACGAGGTCGGCCCCCGCGAGGCGGCCGGGGAGGTCAACCAGTTCGGCCACCAGATTGAAGCCCGGGACGATCCGGGCACCGAGTGCCGCGAGGCCCCCGGCCAGGCCGCCGGCCGCCCCGGCGCCGGCCAGGGTATCGACCGCCACCCCGAACTCGGCCCGGTAACGGGCGGCCAGGGTCCAAAGCCGATCAGTGAGTTCGTCTACCTGGGACTGGGTTGCGCCCTTTTGGGGGCCGAAGATCGTGGCGGCATCGAGGAAACCGGTGGACACGTCGGAGGCCACCACTACCTCGACTCCCTCAAGGGTTTCGGGTGAGCCGAGGACCTCGACGGCCCCCCATCCGCCGTCGGTGGTGGCCGAGCCTCCGACCGCGACCACGATGCGGACGGCCCCCGCGGCCATCGCGGCGACGACGAGCTCGCCGACCCCGGTCGTCGACGCTCGGAGCGGCTCGTCGCCGACGGGGGAGGGGACGAGCTGGCGGCCGGCGGCCCGGGCCATCTCGATTACCGCGGTGGGCCCCGGTTCGCCGGCGCGAGCCTCGAGCAGGGACCACTGCGCCTCGACGGACCCGCCGAGCGGGCCGGTCACCGTCGTGCGGTGCGGCGTACCTCCCACCGCGTCGAGGGTCCCCTCGCCACCATCAGCCATGGGTGCCTCATCCGCGGTCCACCCGCACCTCCGGGCGCCCCGTCCCACCGCGGCGGCCACCTGCGGCGCGTCGGCCGTGCCCCGGAATTTGTCGGGAGCGGCGACGAGGTGGCGTGATGGTCTCAAGGTGATCCGCCGGTTTCAGCGCAGGACCAGGCTGGCGATCGTCGCGCCGGCGACGACGGCCCCGAGGGCCCGCCGGAACGGGTTCACGCCGCGAATCATCTCGTCGCCGGCCCAGACGAGAAGTCCGCCGTACATGGCCACGAGCGTTGTGTCGCGCCAGACACCCGAGGGGACGATGTGCGACGCCGCCGCGGCCACGATGAAGACGATCAGGGAGGCGTTGGGAACCTGAGCGATCGTCAGCCCCCCGGTACGGCGGTTCTCGAACGTCCAGGCGACGATCGACCTCCTCCGCTTTGTATCTCCGCGCGCCACCGGACTGCCGCGTGTGCTCAGCGAACGTCTACGAGGTCGACGACGAAGACCAGGGTCTCGTTGGCCTTGATGGCACCGCCCGCGCCCCGGGCGCCGTAGCCCATCTCCGGTGGGATGGTGAGGCGGCGCCGGCCACCCACCCGCATGCCGGCCACCCCCTGGTCCCAGCCTGCGATGACGCTGCCGCCCCCGAGCGGGAACGTGAAGTGCTCGTTGCGGTCCCACGAGGAGTCGAACTCCGCTCCGGTCGACCAAGACACGCCGACGTAGTGCACGACCACGTTGCGGCCGGGCACCGCTTCGGCGCCGCTGCCCTCGGAAAGGTCCTCGATGTGGAGACCGCCCGGTGGCGGTCCGTCGGGGATGGTGACGTCTGGCTTGGCGGTTCCACTCATCGGCCCGACCCTAATGGCTCCGCCCTGTTCACCGGCGTGTCGGGGCGGGGCGACGCGGGGCCGTTCGAGCGCGGAACGGTCGTTCTTCGAGTGCGGACGAGAGGACTCGAACCTCCAACCCCCGAGGGGACCGGGACCTAAACCCGGCGCGTCTACCAATTCCGCCACGTCCGCAGCGGCACCCTGTGGGTGTCCACCGAGTCTACGGGGGCTCGGCCAGGGAACTTGGAACTCGCAGGCCGTCTGAACGAGGAATTGGTGGCCTCGGGCGGCGACCAGCGAGAGGTGCTCGGAGTCCGGCGCGGTGCCTGACGGTGTACCCGGGAGGCCCTGGGGAGCGGTAGCCTCGTGTCCATGGCAAGCGACTCCGCCGTTCCGTTCGTCCTGTCTGCATCCGGGGGACCCGATCCCACCGCGGACATATACCAGCGCCTGCTCAAAGAGCGCATCGTGTTCATCGGGAGCGCCATCGACCAGAACACCGCCAATCTGGTGTGCGCCCAGCTGATCCTCCTCGAGGCCGAGGACCACGAGCGGGATATCTCCTTGTACATCAACTCCCCTGGCGGTTCGGTCACCGACGGCCTGGCCATCTACGACACCATGCAGTATGTGCGTTCCGACGTCAGCACGATCTGCGTTGGGCTGGCCGCCTCGATGGGCCAGTTCCTCCTCTGTGCGGGGGCACCAGGAAAGCGCTACGCCCTCCCGCACTCACGGATCTTGATGCACCAGCCGTCGGGGTCCATGCAGGGCCAAGCGGCGGACATCGCCATCCAGGCCGAGCAGATCGTCTACCTCAAGCGGATGATGGCCGAGCGGATCTCGTTCCACACCGGCCAGCCGGTGGAGCGCATCGAGGCGGATTCGGACCGTGACCGCTGGTTCACTGCCCAAGAGGGCCAAGAGTACGGCTTCATCGACCAGGTGATCGACCGGTCCACGGCCCATGTCGGAGGCAGCTGAGCGTGGCGCTCGAAGCGCCGGCCCCGTCTCCGGGGGCCGGCCCTCCCCAGGCCGGACGGCGCAAGGCCCCGCCTCCCCCTGACAGAGTTCCCGACGCTTCACCCATGGCCGAGGCCGGCGGGGTAGCCAAGGTCACTCGCGTCGTGGCGGCCAACATCAGCGTCTGGGCCCGCATCGCCGAGATATGGCGTTCTCGTGAACTGCTCGTCTACCTCGTCCGCACCGAGATCAAGGTCAAGTACAAGAACTCGTTCCTTGGTCTGGTCTGGTCGATGCTGTCGCCGGCGATGACGTTGGCCGTCTACACCGTCGTCTTCGGCCTCTTTCTGCGCAACGGCATCCCGAACTTCGTCATCTTCTTGTTCTCCGGGTTGTTGTTGTGGAACTTCTTCTCGACCGGTGTCCAAACCGCCACCGGGGTCGTGGTCAACAACGCCGGGCTGGTCAAGAAGGTCTCGTTCCCAAGAGAGATCCTGGCTCTGGCGGCCATTGGCTCGGCCGGGGTCTTCTTCTTCTTCCAGGCCATCGTGATGGTCATCTTCCTGCTCGCATTCCAAAGCAGCCCGGCCTGGAGCCTCTTGTGGTTGCTGCTGGTGGCGTTGGTGCCGATGCTGGTGTTCGCCTCGGCCTTGGCCGTGTTCCTCGCGGCGGTGAACGTGTATATGCGCGACACCCAACATCTCGTCGAGGTGCTGGTCGGCGCAGCCTGGTTCTGGGCCTGTCCGATCGTCTACTCGTATCAGAACACCGTGGCCGCTCACCTCAAGAACCACGGGCTCACCTGGGTGTACTTCCTGAACCCGATTACCCCGCTCGTCATGACCTTCCAAAGGGTCCTGTACAACAAAACCGGGCTCGTAAGGTTGAAGATTGCCGGACCACCACAGTACGCTCACATCCTGCCCAGCTGGGGCCCCCTCACGTACGTCTGGGCCGACGCCCTCGTCCTCGTTGTCTCGGTGGTCTTCCTCTACATCGCCATGGTCGTGTTCGGCCGGTTGGCGGGGAACTTCGCTGAGGAGCTCTGAGCCGGTGGGTACGACAGCAGTCGACGTCCAGGACGTCTCCAAGCGATTCCGCCTCTACCACGAGAAATACACCTCGCTGAAAGAGAAGCTGATTCACGCCGGGCGAGTCCCCCACGAGGACCTCTGGGCGCTGCGCAACGTAGAGTTCGAGGTCAAAGAGGGCGAGACCGTCGGCATCCTCGGTCGCAACGGTTCTGGAAAGTCCACCCTTCTCAAGTGCATCTGCGGCGTCTTGCAGCCCACGTCTGGGCAGGTGGTCGTCCGCGGGAAGTTGGCCGGCCTGCTCGAACTGGGTGCCGGGTTTCAACAGGACCTCAGCGGCCGAGAGAACATCTACTTGAACGGCTCGATGCTCGGTCTGTCCAAGCGGGACGTCGATGCGGTGTTCGATGACATCGTTGAGTTTGCCGAACTCGGTCAGTTCATCGACAACCAGGTGAAGTTCTACTCGTCGGGCATGTATGTGCGGCTTGGCTTCGCGGTGGCGGTCAACGTTGATCCCGATGTGCTGGTGGTCGACGAAGTGCTGGCCGTCGGCGACGAGCGGTTCCAGCGCAAGTGCATGGAGCGGATCAAGTCGTTCCAAAAGGACGGACGGACCATCCTGTTCGTCTCGCACTCGCCCGATCTGGTCCGCGCCATCTGCGAATCGGCGGTCGTGCTCAGCGACGGCAACATGATCGGGGTGGGGACTCCCGGCGAAGCGGTGCGGCTCTTCCGTGAGCGGTTGCTCGAGGCCGAAGACGTGCTGTCGCTCGGAGTCGAGGCCGACGGCCCGCCCGAAAGGCCGGCCATTGCCTCGTCGCTCCCGCTGTCGATCGGGGCCAGCGTCAAGGGGGCGACGGTCACCGGTGGCGAGTCCCGGCCGGTCCGCCTGACCGACGTCACCCCATATTTCGACGCAGCCGCGGAGCGACACTACCTGCTGCCGGGCGAAACATTGGTCGTGCGCACCGCTTACAACGCCACGGCCGCCGTCGATGGGGTCACCATTTCCATCGAGGTCCGAGACAGCTTGTACAACGTCCTGTTCGCCACCGACACTGAGATCATGGGCCTCCCGGTCAACGTAACGGTAGGTCCGGGTGCCATCGACTGGCACTTCGAGTCGCTCCCGCTGTTCGACGGCGCCTATGACATCAACGTGGGCATCTCTGGACCGGGCGGACTCTATGACTGGCAGGAGCCGGCGTGCGGCTTCGAGGTGATGAACCCGGGTCGCTCGACCGGGGTGGTCGCCATGCCGGTCCGCCTGGCCATCGTGCCCCGAGAGTGGATCGGCGACCCGGGGGATCTCGAGACGCAGGCCGGCCCGGCCGAGGCCCACCGGTGACCCCGGCCGCCAAGGGTGGTCGGGGCAGTGCCCCCGAGTACGAGGGTCAACCCGACACCGGCGATGAGACGGCGGCGAATCAGGCCTATCTCATCGGGGTCATGGCCGAGATCGACGACGAGGTCCGGCGGCGCCGTGCCTCGGGCGACCTGCCGGTCCGGGTTGAGCGGGAGCTTGATGAGCTCTTCCTCGAGCACTCCCCGGTGGCCGGACAGGGCGGTGGCCTGAACGAGGCCCTGCGCATGGTCGATGCCGCCGCGTTCATCGACCCCGTCGTACCGGTCGACTCGGCCAAGTCGGGTGGGGCGGCGGTGAAGAAGGGGTTACGCACCCTCTCGCTCTGGTACATGGGCTACGTCACCCACCAGGTGAGCGTGTTCGCCACCGCAGTGAGTCGCTCGCTCCACCTCCTAGACGAGCGGGTCGGTGCCCTCGGGCGCCAGCTCGACGCGCAGCAAGTGCCACCGGCCCACGTGGTCGATGTGGCCTGGGCCCACGGGGTCGACGCCTGGTGGATGCCTGACGTCTTGAAGGCGCTGGCGCAACCCCCGGGCCGGGTGCTGCATGCGGCGAGTGGTGACGGGTGGCTGGTGCGGACCCTTATCGAGCGGGGTGTCGACGCGTACGGAGTCGATCCGCGGCCCCGGACCGTTGACCGGGCTGAGTTCGACGGGACCGATTTGCGCGAAGAGCCGGTCTCCGGACATCTGCGGGCCGTCGAATCAGCGGCCCTTGGCGGGATCGTGCTCACCGGCGTGATCGACGGGATGACCAACGGGGAGCGACGCCAGCTGCTCGAGTTGATCGTCGAACGGTTGGCTCCCGACGGCACACTCGTGATTCACTCGCTGTCCCCATCGGGCTGGGACGCAGACGAGGCACCCCCCGAGGCCGATCTCTCCTCGGGCCGGCCCTTGCGGGCGTCGACCTGGACGCATTTCCTTCCGCTGCTCGGGTTTACCGCCACCGCCCACGACGGCCCGTCGTCGGCGGACTACGTGATCGTCGCCGTGCTCACCGGAGTTCCCTCGCCCCGGTGAGCGAACCGGGCGGACCGGCCGGCCCGCCGCGCGCCGTGCACCAGTTCGTGCCGGCCCTGATCCCGCGCGACGCCACCGGCACCCACACCCTCTTGCTGCGCGAGGCCCTGCGGTCGGCCGGGTGGCGCTCGGAGATCTTCGCCGAGGCGACCCATGACGAGTTGGCCGGCGAGAGCTTCAAGGTGGAGCGTTATCCCGATCACGCCCAGGCGGACGACGTTCTCGTCTACCAGTTCTCGACCTCGTCGATGTTGGCGGATTTTCTGCTTGGCCGGCCTGAGGAACTTGTCATCGACTACCACAACATCACCCGGCCCGAGCTCTACGAGCCGTGGGAACCGGACACCGCCCGGCGGTCGGCCGACGCCCTCGATCAACTCAGCCGCTTGGCGCCGCGGGCCGCTCTCGGGTTGGCCGACAGCAGCTTCAACGAAGCCGACCTCGTGGCGGCCGGGTGCCCGCGCACGGCCGTGGTCCCCGTCCTCGTCGATGTCGACAGGGTGGCCGCCCGCCCCGACCCGAGAGTGGCGGATCGGCTGCGCAGCGCCAAGGCCGATGGCGGTGCCGACTGGCTCTTCGTCGGCCGCGTTGTCCCGTCCAAGGCCCAACACGAGCTGGTCAAGGCGCTGTGGGCCTACCGGAGGCTCTATGACCCGGCCGCCCGTCTGCACCTGGTGGGCTCCATGCCGTCGAACCGTTACCTGCGGGCTTTGCGTGCGTTCGTCGACGACCTCGGACTGCGCCAGGCGGTGCACCTGACCGGCGAGGTGACCGAATCGGCCCTGGCGGCCCATTTCGAGGCGGCGGACGTCTACGTCTCATTGTCGGTGCACGAAGGGTTTGGGGTGCCACTCCTCGAGTCGATGCGCGCCGGGGTCCCGGTTGTCGCTCGGCGCACCGGGGCGGTGCCCGCCACCGTGGCCGACGCCGGTCTGGTGCTCGACCGCACCGAGCCCAGCTACGTGGCCGGCGCGGTGCACCGGGTGCTGACCGACGCCGGGCTGCGCCGCCGGCTGGCCGGTGCGGGACACGTCCGGGTGGCCGAGCACTCCCTCGAGCGTTGCGGCGCCCTCGCGGTGACGGCCCTCAGCGCCGTGGCTGGGGCGCCACCGGGGGCCGGGCGGTGAGGGTCGCGTTTGCCACCCCGCGCTACGGGCCCGAGGTGATGGGCGGAGCGGAGACCGCGGCCCGCCAGCTGGCCGAGCATCTGGTGGCCGAGTGCGGCTGGGAGGTCGAGGTGTTCTCCACCTGCGCGCTCGACCACGTGACCTGGGACGACGTCTTGGCCCCCGGTGACAGTGAGCTGAACGGGGTGACCGTGCACCGCTTCGCCTCTGCCGCTGGTCGCGATCACGACTTCTACGGCCTCGACGGCCGCCTGCGCATCGCCCCCCACGAGGCGACCCGGCGCGAATCCCAGCGCTGGGTCGACCTCAACGGCCCGGTGACTCCCGCCCTCATCAACGCCCTGTGCGACAGCGGGGTCGACGTGGCCGCCTTCTATCCCTACCTCTACTACCCGACGGTGCGGGCCATCGGGCGGGTGCCGATGCCCGGGGTGCTCCACCCCGCCGCTCACGACGAACCGGCCCTGTACCTGCCGGTGTTCCGGGGCACTTATACCAACGCGGACGCCCTGTGCTATCACACCATGGCCGAGCGCCGGCTGGTCCAGCGGGTGTACCCCGTGGCGGAGCGACCCCAGGTCGTGCTCGGCCTCGGGGTGGGTGCACCCACCCCGGGTGGACGCCCGGGTGCTGAGGTCCTCGGGCTGGGTGACCGGCCGTACGTGGTGAGCGTCGGCAGAGTCGACGATCACAAGGGCTCTTCCATGCTGGCCGCGTTCTTCCGAACCTATAAAAAGCGTCACCCCGGTCCCTTGGCCCTCGCCCTGGTCGGACCGATCTCGGCCACCATCCCCGAAGACGACGACGTCGTGCTCACCGGAATCGTCGATGAAGCCGACAAGTGGGACATCGTCAACGACGCCACCGTCTCCATCTCGCCGTCGGCCCTCGAGTCCTTCTCGCTCGTCGTCCTCGAAGCCTGGGTAGCCGGCCGGCCGGTCATGGTCAACGCGACCTGTGACCCGACACGGGAGCATTGCGAACGCTCCGGTGGCGGGTTGTGGTTCGGCTCCTACCGGGAGTTCGAAGCCGGGCTCGACCGGCTTCTGGCCGATGAGGAATTGCGGACCCTGCTCGGCTTCCGTGGTCGGGCCTACGTGGACGAGCACTACCAGTGGCCGGTCCTGATCCGCCGCTACGCGCGGTTTTTGACCGAGGTGGTCGAGCGGGGAAAGGGCGCTCCGGGCGTTTTGTGAATGCGCCGTACGTTGCGGTTCCGGGATAGGCCCTGTGAGGCGTCAGTACTGGGGGTTGACGCAGCTATCGGAGATGAGTGCGGTGTCGACGTGGACCGGCTCGTCGATGCGCAACCCCGGGGCGTAGTCGCCCGCCACGATCACGGGGAACTTCGGACACAATCCGCCGGAGACCTCGACGAGGTGGGGGAAGCGGTTGTGTTCGAAGATCGCTCCTTGAGTGCCGCCTATGTAGATTCCCATCTCCGTTTCGGTGAGAAGCCCGTCGCTCGAATTGTTTATCCAGCGGGCCCCGGTCGCGTTGCGACCGCCTCCACAGTCCAGCTGGTCGTTGGCGTCGGGAATGGCGCAGTTCTGGCGGGTCACTGACCCGAAGAGGTCGTGGCTTCCCGAACTCAACAGCACGTTGATGTGGGTGCGGTCGCCGGTCCACAGCACGTTGTTCTCGATGATGCTGGCCCGGGTGCCTTCGGAGAAGGACCGGGTCACCGTACCGGGAAGATCGCCACCGGGGATCGGCCCACCGTGCAGCGAGTATGAGGGATCGGTGGCGATGCCGAACGAGTATGAGTTTCCGGCCGAGATGATGTGGTTATCGGCTACCACCGAGAGTTGGGGAGGGGTGATCGGGAGGAACGACGCGCCAGTGAACAGCACGATCCCGGTGTCGGAGATGTCCACGATGTCGTTGCCGGTAACGCTCGTGTCGGCGCAGTAGATCCCGAGGCCATCCGCCTGAGGGTGATCGGTGTCCGGTTCGCCGGTCGGGGCGACGTGAACGCTCGAGTAGGCCTCCACCAGGTTGTCCGACACCACGTTCTTCGAGCAGGCCACGGCTCCTGGGATATTGGAATCGGCGCCGTCGGCCTCGAGGCTGGATGCTCCGTAGGTGTTGGAGATTCGGTCGTCTTTGACCGTCGTCCCGATGCCGCCCAGCATCCGGATGTTGAAGATCAAGAAGTTGTTGGGGTCGGGCGCATCGCGCTGGCCGTCCACCCAGACATGGAGGACCTTGGCCCCGGGCTGGAGCCGGACGAGCTCGAGACCCGAGTAGTCCGGCAGTTGGGTGAACCCCCCAAGTCGCACGAGCTCGGCCATGTCGGCGTAGCGGTTCGGATCCGGATTCCCGACCGTGCTCAGGATCACGTTGCTCGGAATGATGAGGGTGGTTGTCAGCCCAACCACCACACCGGTCGGCAGATAGAGCGTCCCGCCTCCAGCAGCCGAGCGGACGTTGAGAGCGCTTTGTAGTTGCGCCTCGGTCTCGTCTGGCCCGGGCAGGCCGTGCTCGGGCGTCTCGATGGCCGGAAAGCCCGTCCAGTTCCCCGGTTGGCCGAAGAAGTAGCTGGGGTTGGAGGGGTCGCAGATGGCCGGAGTGTCAAGGTCGGTGAATTCGGCTGTCGAGAACAGGTTGGCGGCCACCTCGCTCGGAGTGTCCTCACCCGATTCGAGGTCGTCGCGCGCTGCCACAAAGCCGGCGGCATCGGGCTCGCGGTTGAGCACGAATCGGAACAGGCTGAGTGCGACGGCGGCGTCGTCGATGCCGTGACCCGACGGGGGATAGTCACGGCGGTATTCCGCCGAGGCCACCACCCGCTGGCCGAAGGCGGCGAGCGAGCCGGAGGTGCAGCCGTGGGCAACGAAGAAGTTGACCGCAACCGTCCATTCGTCTGCCGCCGGGGCACGCCCCAAGAGCTCGGTATAGGCCTTGGCGATGAACTGGTAGGGCATCGTCTCGCGAGCCGTGAGCCCGCTCGGCCCCGGCGGGCTTGGTGCAACGACCGCGGTCGGTGGGACGGTGGGGATCGAGGCGGCCGGTGCGGCTCCCGCCAGAGTGCTCTGAGCACAAAGGCCAACGGTCATCATGATGGTCACCGTGGCCGAGGCCAATGCCGAGCTCCGCCGGCCATCTCGGGGGCTCTTTGGAGTTGCGCGCCCTCGCCTGGTCACTTCTCTCCCTCGTCCCGCCGCCGGTGCATTCGGCCGCTCGGGCGAGCAGCGCAGGCAAATGTAGTGCCCATCGCTGCTGGACAGTCCTCGCCGGACGCCCGCGACGGGCGCCTGCTGGTCCATGACCGGGTCCCGCGCAGGGCACCGGGGTGGGCTTTGATCGCCGGGTTGCCGGGCTCCCCGGCCCGCTGAGCCGGCGCGGCTCTGCTTTCTCAGGCCCCGTGTGTTGTGAGCACAGGTTCGATGATGCGGGCCATTCCCGCCTCGCCGCTGACATTCGGATGCACCGGAGCCGCCAGGGTGGTCGGGACGATCGGCTCAATCCAGCGAACCGAGCCCGCAGTGCAGGCGTTGAAGCCTTCGCTTGGGATATAGGTGTCGATATAGGTGGCGCCGTTGCTCGCAGAGACCGTCGACAGCATGGCGTTGAGCTCTACCTCGGTGTTTTCCAAATAGGGGGCATCGGTGTGGGTGAAGGGCATCCGCGGCCAACACCCGTCACCGGTCGACGGAAGAATGTCGGGGTAGCCGACGACGAAGACCTTGGCGTTTGGCGCTTGGGTGTGAATTTTTTGGAGTGCGGCGGCGATCCTCGGCTTGGTGGCGGCGATCGCTGCGGCTAGTCGGTCCACCCCGTTCGGATCGTAGAGCGACTTGCAGGTGAGCCCGCTCTTGGTGGGTCCCCATGGTGTGAGAGCGACGCAGTTCTCGATGACGCTGGTGAATCCGAGGTCGTCGCCGCCAATGCTCAAGGTGACAACCGCAGTGGACTTCGACACGGCATTCAACTGGGCCGGATTGGTCCCCGACGTCGTCGACTGGGGCCCGGTCAGATCGGCTGTCGTGGCCCCGGTACAGCTGACGTCGGTGAGGTTCAATCTGATCGCCTGGGCGACGAGGTGGGCGTAGTTGTGGTCAGAGCGCAGGCAGCCGCTCGGATTGGTCTGTTGGTCGGGGATGAAAGGACCCGAAGCGTAGGAGTCCCCGAGGGCGACGTAACTCGGATTGCTCGCTCCGACCGGTACTGCGGGGATGCCGACGACAACTGGAGCCGAGGCCACTGCGGCCAGGAAGATGATCCAGAGGGGCCGTCTACGGGGCCTCGGATCCCCTCGATGATCGGACATCGCTGACTCGCAGGTCCCTTCTCTCGGGCACCGACTCCGACTCGTTGCCGTATGGTGTGACCCCGGGAGGCCGCCCGGCATCCTACGGCTCGCTGTTCGCAAAAGGTCGTCGCCCACGAGTACCGCGGGCCGAGGGTCAGTGGTCGACAGCCTGGGGGTTGGGCACCGTCTTGTCTTCGTCGGCTGCTCGCCAGCAGTACCAGGCGAGGATACTGCGATAGGGCCGGAACCGTTCGCCGAGCGGTCCGAGCTCTTTGGGGGACGGCGGGGCGTCGAGACCGAAGGCGCGGGCGTACCCTGCCCGCACCCCGTAGTCGCCGACCGGCCAGACATCGAGGCGCCGCAAGCTCGACAGGAGGAACATCTCGGCGGTCCATGGCCCGATGCCGCGGACCTGGACCAAATGGGCGACCACCGCGTCGTCAGAAAGGCGGCCGATGCGCCCGAGGGACACCGTTCCCGAGGTCACCTTCTCGGCCAGGTCAAACACCGACGCCGCTTTGGCCCGGCTCAAGCCGCACCCGGCCAGGGTCTCGGGCCCGGCCGCCAGCACGCTCTCGGGGGTGACGACGCCACCGAGCGCGGTCACGAAGCGACCGTGGATGGCCTGGGCCGCTCCGCCGGCCAATTGCTGGTAGAGCACGGAACGGGCCAGCGACGCGAAACGCTCCGATGAGGGTGGCCGACCGGCCAGGCGCGGTGGCCCGTGACGTTTCACGAGTTCGGCCACCACCGGGTCCCGGCGGGCCAGTTCCCGAGCCGCCCGGGTCGGCGTGGGGCGAGCGGGCGTGCTCACCGGGGCGGTAGGGCCAGGCCATGGACCACTTCTACTCCTGGCTGGCTCGAGAGCAGGGTTGGCGGACCGAGGACCTTGACGCTGCGACTCCCGCCGCCGAGCACGAGGCGGTCCCGTTCGAGCACCCGGGTATCGACCCACACGGCGAGATCGTCGGGAAGGGCGAAGGGGGTGACCCCGCCGATCATCATGGAGGTGACGGCGATGGTCTCATCGGCCGACGCGAAAGACGCCCGGCGCACACCGAGCCGGTCCCGCACCACATGGTTCACATCGAGCCGGGTCGTGGCCAGCACCACGCAGGCTGCGTAGCGGGGCGGATCGGCTTTGCCGACCACAACGATGGTGTTGGCCGAGTCTTCGGGTGCGTACCCGTAGGCCGCACAGAACGCGGCGGTATCGGCCAGGTCGGGATCGCACTGGACGATGTTGAAGTCGACTCCCAGTCGGCCGAGACACTCGCGCACACGCGCCTCGGGGTCCGCAGTGGTCATTCGGGCGACGGTAGCCACGCCTGGCTCCGCGGGCCAGCCCGGTCACCTCGTCCCGGTCGGCACGGCGAGGGGCCCCGTGGCGGTGACTGGGCCGTGACGCTGATGGCGGCCGGTGCCGGTGCCGGTGCGTTTGATCGGGCGCCCCAAGAGGGGCCGAGGCCGGTCACGACGGACCGCTTCAGAAGTACCGGGCCATGAGCTCGTGGGACCACGGCGGCTGACGCACCTCGCCCCGGGGCCCGAACTCGGTCATCACCGGCTTGATGTCGAGGACGGGGGTGCCGTCGAGCGCGTCGAGGCCGCGCACCGTGATGTGCATTCCGTCGACGCCTACCAGCGCACAGGTACACAGCCCGATCCGGTTGGGCCGGTCCCTGGCCCGCTGGGCGAAGATGCCCACCTCGGGCCAGGCCGGGTTCCCCCGGGGTCGGCGGGCCCCGGTGTGGACCGAGAGTGGATTGACCCGGTCGAAGAGATAGAGGACGTCGAGGTGGCTGAACGCGTCGAGGCCGGCCAGCGACGCCTCTTGATAGGGCCCCACGAGGGTGATGGTCGAAACCACCGAGTCCCAGTCATCATCGACGACCTCGGTCCGCTCCCAAGACACCGTGCCGATTTGGGTGACTTCGAAGACGCGACCTGCAGTGGATGGATCGGCGGTCACCGCTCCGCCCAGAACTCCTCGAGCATCGCCGCTGCGGCCGCCGGATTCTGCAGCATCCACCAGTGTCCGAGACCGTCGAGGGTGGCGGTGTGGGCGCCCGCCTGGGCGGCGGCGCAGATCTCGGTGGTTTCGGGTACTCCGTGGACGAGGACGGCGGGCATGGGCCCAGCTTTGCATCATCGGTCATGCCCGGTGCATCCCGACCGGCTCGACGCCCAGGGGGTGGGTCAGTACCCCGCCATCCCGACGATCGGCTGGTTGAGAGGCCGACCGCCCATCGAGCCGAAGAACGGGGCGTTGCCGTAGGCGAAGACCCCGCCGTCGGACGCCACGAACCGGTACCCCTGCCCGTTGATCGTGGGTCCCATGGCCACGATCGGGGCGGCCAGGAATTTCCCCCCTTGGGATCCGAGGAACGGCGCGCTGAACGCGAAGACCCCACCGTCGGCCGCCACGAGCCAGTAGCCGGCGGTGCCGATGTCGTCGCCGATGCCGACGATGGGCTGGACCAGGGGCAGGCCTCCCATCGATCCGAAGTATTGGGCGTCGCCGAAGGTGAAGATTCCTCCGTCGGCCGCGACCAGTCGGTACCCGAGGCCGTCGGCGGACGGCGCGATGCCGACGATGGGTTTCGCGAGGGTGAGGCTGCCCGTCGATCCCCAGAACTGTGCGTCACCGAAGGCGAAGATGCCTCCATCAGAGGCCACCAGCCAGTACCCCTTCCCCGTAGGCGTGGCGGCGATGGCGACGATCGGTTTGTTCAGGGGTTGTCCCCCCATGGACCCGTAGAAGCGGGCGGCGCCATAGGCGAAGACCCCACCGTCGGAAGCCACGAGCCAGTAGCCACCGGTGTTCGGGGTGATCGCCATGCCCACGACGGGTGCATTCAAGGCCATACCCCCGGTGGATCCGCAGAACGGGAGGCCGCCGAAGCTGAAAATCCCGCCGTCGCTCGCCACGAGGTCGTACCCGGTGAAGGCTCCGGAGGGGACGTTGCAGTAGGGGATGGCGCCCGGCGGGGTGGTGGACCCTGCGTTGCCCGTCAGCTGGGGGTCGTGGTGGAACATCGGCCACGAACCCGCCCCGACTGCCTCGGTGCCGGCGGTCGACCCGCTGATCTCGAAGTGTTCGATGACCCCCTGGAGGAGCCCGTTGTAACCGGCCAGGGTGATGCCGACGGTGCCGTTGGGATCGGCGGTCACGAGAGGGGAGTTTTGGAATCCGAGAATGCCGTAGACGTCCGCCGGATCGGCGTTGAGGGCCCCCACCTCGGCGCCAGTGACGCCGTCGAGGATCTCCACCCCGCCGGTGGTCGGGACCAAGATGTCCTGGTATCCGCTGTCGAACAGATCGGCGGTGGTGACCGAGCCGATCACGGGGCCAAGGGTGGAGACGTGCCAGAGCGCTTGGCCGGTCGCACCATCAAGCACCCAGACCGAGCCACCCGACCCGGTGTTGGTGCCCTCGACCACGTCCATGGTCCCGGTGCCCTGGACGTCGGCCAGGGCCGGGCTCGATGTCGTGGTGCCGTCGAGGGTCGTCGACCACTCGAGGTTGCAGTCGTTGTCCACCGCCTTGACCGTGTTGGTATCTGAAGCACCCGGAAAGAACGAGCCGGTCCCGAACACGGCCCCGGTGGCCCCGCCGGCCAGAAAGCCGCCGACAGCGGGGGAGGAGTCGACGGTCTGGTTGGTGTCGAAGTGGCAGATGAGCCCGCCCTGAGCGTTAAGGATCCGCAGGTGGCCGCCGTTGGTGTAATTCTGCCCGAGCCCGAAGCCGCTCGACTGGTCGCCACCTTCGACGATCTCGGTGTTCCCCGTGCCGTAGAGGTCAGCCAGCGCGGCGGTAGAAAAGACGCTGTCGGAGGTGAAATACGGCCATCCCGAGAGCGTCGAGCCGGTCACGCCGTCGAGCGCGTACTCCTCTTGGTCGAGCGATCCCGCCACCACGTCGGTCCCGCCCGGTTCCAAGGACCCGACGCTCATCGAAGCTTGCACGCCGTAGGCGGGCTGGTTGTCGGTACCCGGATCGGTGACCGCCGAGAACCACAGCAGGTTCCCCGCCGGACCGAAGGCCTGGTACCCCCCTTCGGTGGGCTGAGCAGCATTGCCCGAGCCGACGAAGACCGAGTCCAACGCGCCCGGCACGAGTGCCGACACCGACGGTGTCGAGTCGACCGGCGCGCCGACACCCACGGGCCAACCGGCCACCGGGCTGCCGTTGTTCAGGTGGTAGGCGTAGACCAAGCCGTCGCGGTCACCGACGACGGCGGCGGGGCCGCCACCGTCCAAGGTGGCGACGGTGGGTGAGGACTCGGCAACCGGCCCACCGCCGTCGTTGAGTGTTTGGGACCAGGTGAGCTGGGCCCACGCGGGGGTCGGGAGTGCACCGACTCGGGGTGCGGCGGCGATGCTGAGCCCGCTAAGGGCGAGGACCGTCCCGCAGAGGCAGACCGCGGTCAGTCCCCGCCCGAGTACGTGCGGTCTGGGGCACGTCACGAGAACGGGGCGTGGGTAGGACTCGATGGGGCGGCCGACGCAGTGGACAGGGGAGAGATGATGGCATGCGCCAGGGTCAATACCCCGACATGGCCACGATCGGCTTGTTGAGGGGCTGACCGCCCATCGAGCCCCAGAAGGGGGCCACTCCGGTGGGGAACGAGAAGATCCCGCCGTCGGCCGCCACGAAGCGGTACCCGGTGCCGTTGGCCAGGGCCTGCATGCCCACGATCGGCTTGTTGAGGGGCTGGCCGCCCATTGAGCCGTAGAACGGTGTGCCGCCCGCTCCTTGGGGGAAGGCGAAGATCCCCCCGTCAGAGGCCACCATCCAGTAGCCCCCGGTCATCGAGTCCGCCGCCATGCCCACGATCGGCTTGTTGAGGGGCTGGCCGCCCATAGATCCGAAGAACTGGGCGTCGCCGAACGCGAAGACGCCCCCGTCAGAGGCCACCATCCAGTAGCCCTTGGCATCGGGAGTCAGTGTGATCCCGACGATCGGTTCATTGAGTGTGAGGTTGCCGGTCGACCCGTAGAAGTGTGCGTCGCCGAAGGCGAAGATCCCGCCGTCAGAGGCCACCAGGTAATAGCCCCCGCCGTCGGCGGTCGCCGCCATGCCCACGATCGGCTTGTTGAGGGGCTGTCCCCCCATCGACCCGTAGAACTGCGCGTCGCCGAAGGCGAAGATCCCGCCGTCGGCGGCCACCATCCAGTACCCACCCCCATCGTGGGTGGCCGCGATGCCGACTACCGGCTCGTTGAGGCTGATCGCACCGGTCGAACCGCAGAACGGGAGGTTGCCGAAGTTGAATACCCCGCCGTCGGATGCCGCTTCGTAGTACCCGGCGAGCGCTCCGACGGGGGCGGTGCAGGGCACCTGGAGATTGGGTGTCGGGATGCCGGCGTCACCGGTCAGTTGTGCGTCGTGATGGAACATCGGCCAACCACCGGTCTGGTTCAACACGTCGACGTTGGCCCGGGCGCCCGATCGCACGCTGCCGGTCGATCCGGTGACCTCGAAGTGGTCGATGACGCCCTGGTTGGCGTTGTTGTAGCCGGCGATGGTGATGCCGATGGTTCCATTGGGGTCCGTGGTGATGAGTGGCGAGTTCTGGAAGGCCTCGAACACGTCCAAGGTGCCCAGGCTCTGGCCGGACCTGCCGTCGAGGATCTCGACTCCAGCCGTGGTCGGCACGATGAGGTCCTGGTAGCCCTGGTTGGAGAGGTCGGCGGTGACGATGGAGCCGATGACCGCTCCGTTCGCCGGCACGTGCCAGATCGGGGTCCCGTCGGCGCCGTTGAGGACCCACACCGAGCCCGACGAGTTGGCGTTGTTCACGTTGGTGCCCTCGATGACCTGGAGTTGACCGTTGCCCATGACGTCGGCCAGGGCAGGGCTGGAACCGGTTGTCCCGTCGAGGGTCTGGGACCACAAGTAGTTGCAGTGCGAGTCGACGGCGAAGACTTTGTCCGTGTCACTGGCACCGGGGAAGTAGTCAGTGGTTCCGAACGCGATCCCGACAGCCGGGCTAGTGCCGAGGAACTCACCGACCGCCGGCGACGACTCGCCCGACTGGTTGGTCGTGAACTGGCAGAGCTGCTGGCCCGAGGTGTTGAGCACCCGCAAGATGCTGCCGGCGGTGTAGGTGGTGCCGAGGGCCACCCCGGGGGAGGAGTCGCCGTTGTCCACGATGTAGGGCTGACCTCCGTAGTAGAGGTTGGCGATGGCCGGGGTGGAGAAATCACCGTCGCCCTGGAAGAAGGGGAAGCCGCCGAGGACTCCGCCTCCGGGGTTGAAGGCGTAAAACGATTGACCAAGGGAGCCCGCAGCGGCGAAGGGGCCGATGCCCGGGGCATCGCCGATGGCGATCCCGGCGGCCACCGCGCTATAGGGCTTGGGGTCGCTCGGCTGGTTGTTGACCGCCTGGCTGAAGATCTCCTGCCCCGCAGAGTTGACCTCGTAGTACCCGCCTCCGTAGGGCTGGGCGGCGTTGCCGACCCCAAAGAAGATCGAGCTGGAGGTGCCCGGCAGGACTGACGGCGTCGAGTCGATCGGCCCGGGGGCATGGAACATGGCGGTCGCCCCGCCGAAGGGATTCTGTCCGTTGGCCAGATCAAAGGCCCACAGGTTCCCGGCGCGATCGCCCACAACGACGGCGGGGCCTTGGGCCAGGTTCGCCAGGTTGGGTGAGGATCCGGCGATCGGGTTGCCGGTATCGGGAAGTGTGGCGGTCCAGACCGATGCGATGGACGGAGCGCCGTTCGGGCGTTCGGTGCCCCGAGGCTGGGCGCTCGCACTCGGTGCCGACCCGGCAAGAATCGCCAGCCCGGTGATGGCCGCCAGGGCCATCCCCGAACGCACCACGGTGGCGGTCCGAAGGCGATGGCCGCCGAGCGTGCGGTGTCCGAAGTTGCTGATCATGACGATTTCCCCTCTGCCGAGCCCGCAGTGGGCGCGCGCGAGTCACTTCACTGCCAATGCTAACAACCCAGGGCCGATAGCATCGGCAACCGTGACACCGTCGGACCGGACGCCGGAGAATTTCGTGCCTGGGTCCTCCACCGCTGTGCCTGAAGATGGTGGGACTGCCGGCGATGAGGACAGCGGTAATCGAATACAACGCGCGCTGCCGACGGCGGAATTCTTGGCCGAACTGCGGCTCGCGTTCGACCGCCTGGGCCCGCAGGGTTCCGCCCGATGGAATTTCTCGAGCGCCTTCACCCAGCTCGAGAAGCGGTTCTCGGGTGCCGACGATGACCCAGCGGAGGGCCGGCGGGCCAACGGGTCGACGGACGAATCGGTGTCCGCTGCGCCGCCGCCTCCGCAACGGGTGCTGCGTAAGGCCGCCGACCCCATCGTCTCGCGGCTGCAACCCTGGATCGAAGCGAGAGCTGCTGATGCAGCCGAGGAGGCGGCCGGGCGGGCCTTGACCGAGGGTCTCGGCCGCATCGAAGAAGGGTTCGACGCCACGGTCGAGGCGTTCCGCTTCCTGGCCGCCCGGGTGGAGGTCCTCGAGAACGCGGCCGCGCGGCGCCACGATCCGGTAGACGGGTCGGCGTGGTTGCTCGACCCCCCGTCGCTTGAGTCGTGGGCCGCCCCGGTGGCCGAGTTCATCGACGGGTCCACCAGCACCGGACCGGTGCTGCATGCTGAGTGCGGAGCGGGCGAGCTTGCGGTCGAATTGGTCGCGAGCGGGTTCGAGGTCTGGGGCTCCGAGCCCCGGGGCGCGGTCGCTTGGGCGGCGGCCGAGCGAGGTCTCGCCGTTCATGTGGGTGGGACCGCCGAACGCCTGGGATCGATCGGGAGCGGGGCGCTCGGCGCCCTGGTGCTCTCGGGCATCGTCGAGCGCGTCGATCTCGCTGAGCTTGTCGATCTGTTGGCCCTGGCGGGTGACCGGCTGACTCCCGGGGGGGCCCTGATAGTCCTGAGTTCGCATCCGGGCATGGTCGCAACCGGGTGGAGTGCGGTCGCCGTCGACCTCCTGCCGGGCCGGCCGCTGCACCCCGAAACATGGGAGTTGCTCTTGGAGCGGGCCGGGTACAGCGACGCGGGTCCGCTCAGCGCGCCGACGAAGGGGGAGCGGTCACACGATACCTACGGGGTCGGGGGGTTCCGGGCTCGATGAGCGGGGTGCACCAGTTCGTTCCCATGTTGCACCGTGGTGATGCGGTCGGCCAGCACACCATGGGGCTGCGAGACCTCTTGGTCGAGCGGGGCATCGCCTCGGAGATCTATGTCGAGCTCGAAGACACAGAGACCGTCGGGCAGACTCGGCTGTGGGACTCCTACCGCCGGGAAGCTCGACCCGGTGACGTCCTCGTGTACCAGTTTGCCACCGCCTCGGACATGGCGCGACGCCTCGCCGAGCGCCCCGAACGTCTGGTCGTCAACTATCACAACGTGACGCCGCCACCCCTGTTCGCTACCTGGGACAACGAGCTGGCTCGCCATCAGGTGCAGGCCCACGTCGAGCTTGCTGCCCTAGCGGGTCGAGCAGCGCTCGGCGTGGCGGTCTCCGAGATGAACCGGTCCGATCTGGTCGAGACGGGGTTCGCGGCGACCGCCGTTATGCCCCCGATCGCCAACCTCTCACTGCGGGCTGCCGGGGTGAGGACCGGAGGGGTCGAACCGCCTCGGGGGGGTCGGGTCCAGGGGGCTGGGGCCCGGTGGCTCAGCGTCGGCCGGTTGGCACCCAACAAGGCGGTCGAGGACACCATCGCCGCACTACTGGCGTACCGGGCCGTCTACGATCCTGAAGCCCAATTAGTCGTCGTGGGGAAGCCAGCCGTCGAGTCGTACGCGCGTGCCTTGAGCCGTTACGCCGCCGACCTCGGTCTGGCCGACGCCGTGCGTTTCGCCGGCAAGATAAGCGACGAGGCGCTCGAGACCGCCTACCAACATGCCGATGTGCTGGTGGTCACCTCCAAGCATGAAGGGTTCTGTCTCCCGGTGGTCGAGGCGATGGCCCATGATGTGCCGGTCGTCGCCGTTGGCGAGGGTGCCCTGCCCGAGGTCCTGGGCGACGCCGGGGTTCTGGTCGAGGGCAGAGACCCTCTCGGGTTGGCGAGCGCCGTGCACCGGGTGCAGACCGACGCCGGTTGGCGGGCCCACCTAGTGGCGTCGGGCCAGAACCGCCTTCCCGCCCTCGGGCTGGCCGAGGCGGGACCACGGCTGGTCGAGCTCCTGAGCGCTGTTCTTGAGCGGTCCGAGTGGCCGGCCGGCGTCCAGCTACGTCCGATCGAGGCGGACGAGGGGGACGCGATGCCCGGCGTTGCTGACCCGGTGGCTCAGGCGCCGATGGCCTGACTGATCAGCTCGACGAAGTAGTGGCGCGATCGCTCAACGGAAAAACTGGCCACCCGGCGGGCCGCGGCCGCCTCCAGCCGTTCCCGAAGCTGGTCGTCTCCGACCACCCGGGCCACCGCGGCGGCGAAGCGGAGCGGCTCTTTACTGGGGAGCACTAGGCCGGCATCGGCCACGGTCTCGGGGACCGCACTCACCCCGTAGGCCACCACCGGGACCCCGTGGCCCATCGCTTCGACGATCGGAACGCAGAATCCTTCGTGGTCCGAAGCGCAGACGAAGACATCAGCGGCTTGGTAGTAGGCCTCGAGTTCGGCCGCACTGACTGACCCGGTGATCGACACGGCATCTGACAGGCCGAGCTCGTTGATGAACGCGTCGAGGGCGGGTCCGTAGCGCTCACCGAGTGGTGAGCCGACCAAGTGCAGCCGGGCCAGACTGTCGTAGAGGCGCCGGTAGACGGCCAGCATCTTGACCAGATCGTGGGGGGCCTTATGGGGTGAGACCTTGCCCACGAACAGGAGGTCGACGCCACCGCGCGACTTGAGCTCGGCCAGACTTCGGCAGAGCTGGGGATCCGGATCGGCACCGGTGGCCGTCATGTCGATGAGGAGCGGCACCACGGCGGTATTCGTGTAGCCCGCCTCGACCAGCTCGGACTCGTTGAAGGCCGAGTCGGCCACGGCCAGCCTGCTCTGTGCGGCGAGGCGCTCGAGCTGCGTCCGACCCAGGCTGACCTCGTAGCCGACATTGGGCTCCCAAGAGTCGAGCAGTCCTGACGGCGTGATGTTGTGATAATTCACGAGCTTTTTCTCAGCGCGGGCGGCGAGGATGTCGTAGATCGGGCTCCCGATCGAAGATTGGTACAGCAGCCAGCGGTCCTTGGTCGCCCGGCCAAGATCGACCACCGGACGCCCCTGGTCGGCGACGTCGGCGGTGCAGTTGCCGTAGAAGATCTCAGAGTCGATGCCCGACTCGCGCAGCGTCCGCGTCAACGTGAGGGTGTGGACCCCGATGGCGTCGCGGCTGGCCAGCGAGGGGATGACTTGGTCGACTCGCACGGCGCTGAGTGTACCGGCGGCCGATCGTCCGCCCGAGGTGGCTGTGGCCTGGGCCAACGCCCCCCGGGCATGAACGAAGGGAGCGGGGGGTCAAAGGTAGCATTGGCAACATCGGCCACTCCACTCACACCAGCAACGCGCTGGCCGGGCCCCTGGGTGTCGGGTTTCGTCGTAGTTACCCGAGCCGAACCTTTGGCGGGAGCTTGCGTCGGACCCTGGCCGTGGCCTGCAGTTTCGGCGTGGCGGCGGCGACCATCGTCGTGGCCACCCCGGTGGTGGTGGCGGCCTACCCGACCGCCGATGTCACCCTCACCGGTCACGGGTGGGGCCATGGGATCGGCATGGGCCAGTGGGGAGCCCTCGGGTACGCCATTGGGGCCGACAACGGTGACGGCAACTGGACCTGGCAACAGATCGTGACCCATTTCTACGGCGGGACATCCATTCAGACCGATGGGGATGACACCGAGCTCGTGTCGGTCGCCATGACCGAGAACAACGGTTCCGACGTCATTGCCACCGCTCCGAGCGGCGTGACGGTTCCCGGCGGCGCGGGACCGTCGGCGGCGGTGCTCTTCCAGCCCGCGGCCAACGGGACCTGGGACATTTTCACCGGAGCCGGTTGCGGGGGAACCAACGGTAACTGGGGCAGTGCGGTGGCCACCGGGGTCTCGATGCCGACGACCACCGCGGTCAACGGCGGCACCATAAAAATGTGTACGTCCAACAGTGTGAGTCTGCACGGAACGTTGCTCGGCACCTTCAACTCAGCGGGCGCGGCGCGAACGGTCAACCTGGTGGCGATGGGCCAGTACCTAAGCGACGTGGTGCCGAGTGAGTCCTCCGCCGGATGGGCAACGCTCGGGGGAGCTGGGCCTCAGGGCCAGGACTGGGGCTTTCAAGAGCTCGAAGCCCAAGCGGTGGCCGCCCGGTCGTATGTCTTGAGCACTACGCCGAACGGTTACGGCGGATACGCCGACACCTGTGACCAGACCTGCCAGAGTTATCCGGGGACTCTCAACGAGAACCCGGTGGCCACCCTGGCCGTCTCTGACACGGCCGGCCAAGTGATGGAGGAGCCCGGAGGTCAGGTGGCCGTCACGGAGTTCTCGGCCTCAACCGGTGGGCAGACCCAAGGCGACCAGTTCCCGTCGGTCCCCGACGACGGGGACGCGGTCTGCGTGCCAGGTGCCTGCAACCCCAATCACGACTGGACCGCCCAGGTACCGGTCAGCTCGATCCAGTCGACGTGGCCCACGCTGGGGACCCTCGAATCCATAAGCATCACCGGACGCACCGGCCAGGGCCAGTGGGGGGGGCGGGTGAACTCACTCAGCCTCATCGGAACCAACGCAACGGTCTCGGTCACCGGTCCGGAGTTCACCGATGACCTCGGGCTCAAGTCCGACTTCTTCACCCTTGGCGGCACGTCGAGTGGCGGGGTAGGTGGGTACCTGCTGGCTGCGTCCGACGGGGGCGTCTTCGCTTTCGGCAATGCCGGGTTCGCCGGCTCGATGGGTGGCCAGCCCTTGAACCGGCCGATCGTCGGCATGGCGGCGACGCCTGATCACGGCGGGTACTGGGAGGTGGCCTCCGACGGGGGCATTTTCAGCTTCGGCGACGCCCACTTCTTCGGTTCAACTGGAGCCATGCCACTCAACCAGCCCATGGTCGGCATGGCGGCGACCCCCGATGGCGGGGGCTACTGGTTGGTTGCGTCCGACGGGGGCATTTTCAGCTTCGGCGACGCCCACTTCTTCGGTTCGACTGGAGCCATGCCACTCAACCAGCCCGTCGTCGGCATGGCCGCGACCCCCGATGGCGGGGGCTACTGGTTGGTGGCCTCCGACGGGGGCATCTTCGCTTTCGGCGACGCCCACTTCTTCGGTTCGACTGGCTCGATCCACCTAGACCAGCCCGTCGTCGGCATGGCGGCGACGTCCGATGGCGGGGGCTACTGGTTGGTGGCGTCCGACGGTGGCGTGTTCACCTTCGCGGACGCGATCTTTTCCGGCTCAGTGGCCGGGACCTCGGCGGTGGCCGGCAGCGTCGGCATCGTCCCCACCCACACCGGACAGGGCTACCTGGTGGTCACCGGCTCGGGCCTCGTCACCAATTTCGGAGACGCTCCCCAGTTCGGTGATCTGAGCACAGCGGTCCCCAACTACGGCGGTCACGTCGTGGCGGCCGTTTCGACCCCGGACTGAACCTGGCGGATCTCCTCGGTGCCTGAGGGATCGCGCCATCCGCGCTCAGAGCCGTGGCTTGCGCGCATCCGCGCTCTTTTCACCGGCCAGGACGTGGGGGAGGGAGGGGAACCGGCGCAGCCGGCCCAGGCGTCCGAGTTGGCCGGCGTCGACCCCGTGGTCGGCCGCTTGGAGGAGTCGGAGGTCGCCCCGGCTATTGCCGTAGGCCCACAGAACCGGCTGGGCGGAGCCGACTCCTGAGAGCCCGCTTGCCCGAAGCCAACCGACGACCCGGGCATACTTCTCCGCCCCACGGCAGTTCTTGCCCTCGTAGCGTCCGGTCAGCAACCCGCTTGCGTCGACGGCCATGCGGGTGGCCATGACGCTGTCGACCTCGAGGACCTCGCCGGCTGAGCGCACATAGCATTCCGGGGAGGCCGAGACCACAACCACCTTGTGGCCCTGAGCGCGGTGCCAGGCCAGGCGGTCGCGTACCTCGGGCCGAATCCTACGGGCCAGGTGGCGGCGGCCGAACTCGTCGGCCACCTTGTCGACGGTCGTCTCGGGCATCCCGGCCATTACCCGGCCGAGGAGCAACTCTTTTGAGTCATCGGCCGCTGATCCTCCGACGAGCGCGGCGCGCAACAGTTTGGGCGAGGTCCTCAGCATCGCGAAGAGCACCGGCATGACGCCGCGGAGGGAAAAGAGGAACGGAATGATGCTCCCACCTCGGGTCAGCGTTCCGTCGAAGTCGAAGGCGGCGACGGTGGGCAGGTCGGTTGCGGCGTCGCCCTTGGCTGCGAGGGGAAGGGTCACAGGGCGTCACCGCCCCGTCCGGCTCCGCGGGTGAAGCGTTGCGCCCCGGCCAGGGTTTCGCCGCTGTTCACGACTGATCGTCCCCGCCGTGCTTCGTTGACGGCGGCCTCTTCCTCGGTCAACCCCCATTGTTCGAGGACCGAGGAGCGGTCGCTGCGCAGACAGAACTGGGGGAAGGTGGCCAGCTCGGTGGCCAGGGTCACCGCGGTCTCGAGGGCCCGGCCCGACGGCGCCAGTCGGTTGGCCAATCCGAACTCCAAGGCTTCGGATCCTGAGACCGCCCGGCCGGTCAGGATCATGTCCATGGCTCGCGAATGGCCGATCAGACGGGGCAGGCGGACCGTGCCCAGATCGCACAAAGGGACGCCGAACCGTCGACAGAAGACCCCGAACACGGCGTCTGCCGCGGCAACCCGCAGGTCGCACCACAGGGCCAGCTCGAGGCCGCCGGCCACCGCGTAGCCCTCGACTGCGGCAATGACCGGTTTGGAAAGCGTCATCCGGGTCGGTCCCATTGGTCCGGGTCCGGCGTCGGGGATGGGTCGGCGATCGCCCTGGCTCATCGCCGTGAGATCGGCACCGGCACAGAAGGTGCCCCCCGAGCCGGTGAGTACCGCTACATGGGCGGACTCGTCACTGTCGAATTCAGAGAAGGCCTCGCGCAGGGCGGCGGCGGTGGCGCTGTCCACGGCATTGCGCACCGCGGGCCGGTCGATCGTGACGACAATCACTGCGTTGTTCCGCTCGACGCGGACGCTCGGCGGTCCTGGAGGGGGTGACCCCGCGGCTTGGGTGTCTGCTCCCCCTCCCGATTTCATGACCCCACATTCTTGCACGGTGCCTGTGACAGTCCGGCGATGGCGGGGTCTGCTCGGCCCGAGCGACGCGGTGATCGGGGCGGGTCCGCCTGGTGGCTGCTAATCTTGACCTACTGAGTCGACAATTGCGATACCGTCGGCTACGGTGAATACGACCAAACATCTGGCATTGGGGCGATCGACGCCCTTGCCACAGCACACAGGAGGACCGACTCCATGGCAGTTCGACTGGGAGACACCGCTCCCGATTTCACCGCGGATACCACCGAGGGGACCATCAATTTCCACGAGTGGCTTGGCGACAGCTGGGGGGTCCTTTTCTCTCACCCAAAGGACTTCACCCCGGTGTGCACCACCGAACTGGGCGCCTTTTCCAAGGCCAAGCCCGAATTCGACAAGCGCAACGCCAAGCTGATCGGCCTCTCGGTCGACTCGGTCGAGTCCCACAAGGGTTGGGCGGGCGACATCGAAGAGACCCAGGGCTCGGCCTTGAGTTTCCCTTTGATCGGGGATGAAGACCGCAAGGTGGCCGATCTCTACGACATGATTCATCCCAATGCCAACGACACCCTCACGGTGCGTTCGGTGTTCATCATCGGGCCGGACAAGAAGGTGAAGCTGACCCTGACCTACCCGGCGTCGACCGGCCGCAACGTCAACGAGATCCTCCGGGTCCTTGATTCCCTGCAGCTCACCGCTGAGTACAAGGTGGCCACGCCGGTCAACTGGTCCGACGGGGACGACGTAATCATCGTTCCGGCCATCTCCGATGACGAGGCCAAGACCCGCTTCCCCAAGGGCTTCAAGGCCCTCAAGCCCTACCTGCGGGTGACCCCCCAGCCAAATAAGTGAGCGAGCCGGTCGGGTGAAGTCCCGGCCGTCGCCAGGTGGGTGTCGGCCATCGGGCTGGCATCGCCGTGTGCAGGGGTTCCTAGGCCGGCCGGTCGATGTGGGCGGTCTCCTTTGGGCGCGGCCCGAGCAAGTCGGCCCTGAGCGAGCGCTTTAACAGCTTGCCGGCCGGGTTCCTTGGCAGCGGTGCGTCACGGAACCAGATTCGGGTGGGCATCTTAAAACTGGCCAACCGATCACCGACGAAGCGGGCCAACTCATCAGAAGCCACCTTGTGGCCCGCACGCAGCACTACTACCGCGCCCACCTGCTCGCCGAGTACGGGGTCGGGCACGCCGATGACGGCGCATTCGGCGACCGCGGGATGCTCGTAGAGGGCGTCTTCGACCTCAACTGAATACACGTTCTCCCCGCCTCGGATGATCATGTCCTTGGCCCGGTCCACAATGTATATGAAGCCCTCGTCGTCGATGCGGGCCACGTCTCCGGTATGGAGCCAGCCATTGGTGAAGACCTGGGCCGTCTCCTCGGGTCTGTTCCAATAGCCCCGTACGACTTGGGGACCTTTGATCCACAACTCGCCGGTCACTTCGGGTCCTGACGCCAGGGAAGGGTCGGGCTCGTCGCCAGCGAAGTCCTCGGGGACCACGGCGACGTCGGTCACCGGTACCGGTGGCCCCACGCTGTCGGGTTTGTTCACGTAATCCTCGCCGGTGTTCATGGACGTGGCGGCTGAGGTCTCGGTCAGTCCGTAACCGTTGCCGGGCTGGCCAGCCGGGAAGTGCTTGCGTATGCGGCCGACCAGATCTGATGGGGCAGGGGCGCCCCCGTACGATACCGATCGGACCGACGTGGTGTCGCGGCGGGCGAAGTCGGGGCTGTCGATTACCTGCATGACCATGGTTGGTACGCCGCCGAAGGTGGTGATGCGCTCTCGCTCGATGAGCTCGAGAGCCCGCTGTGGGTTGAAGTGATGCATCATCACGAGTTTCCCTCCCGCTGCGGCGTTGGTGATCATGATCGCGTGGCAGCCGGTCGCGTGGAACAGGGGCACCGAGAGGAGGTAGGAGTTTTGGACCCTGTCCGGGGTACCGTCCCTACTCCGGCCGTAGCGGGCCGTCTGTCGGGTGTTGAAGAAAAACAGATTCATCAGGTTGGTACAGGTATTGCGGTGGGTGCCGACCGCTCCCTTGGGTTTCCCGGTGGTCCCCGACGTATAGAAGATGGTGGCGTCGTCGTCGGGGTCGATGTCGATGGTAGGCGGAACCACGTTCTCGGTCACCTCCCCGAGCGCTTCGGCGAACGTGACGCCGATCGCCGATCTCTGCGCCCTGTCCTCGCTCTTCCGCCCCCTGTGTTCGTCGGCGATCAGCATTGCCCGGAGGCCGCGAAGCCCGGAGAGATATGGCGCTATGCGATCAGCTCGTTCCTCGTCGACGAAGGCAATCACCGAGCCGGAGTCGGCCAACCCGAACTGAAGTTCTTCCCCTGTCCACCAGGCATTGAGCGGAACGACAACGGCCCCGACTATCGCCGCGGCCCAGAAGGCCATGATCCACTCGGGGAGGTTGCGCATGGCGATCGCTACCCGGTCGCCTTTGTGCACCCCGAAGTGGTCGCACAGACGGTGCGCCAGCGTGGCGGCGATCCGATAGTGCTCGTCGAAGGTCGTTCGTTCGTCTTCGTAGACGAGAAAGTTGGCCTCAGCATGAGCGAGGGAAAGGTCGAGGACGCTGCGCAGCGATCGGGGGGCCGACTTCCAGACCCGGGTGCACACTCCCCGGATCTCCACTTCTTCGATCTCGAAGAGCTGCCCGGGCGCGGTCAAGGCGGCGGTCACTTCGGCCAGAGACGGCACTTCCGCCGGGTGCCCGCCATTTTCGCCAGCCATCACCCAGCCTCGCTTGGAGTCGCTGGCGTGCTCACTGCGGGTGCGGGTAGCCGGAACACGGCCTCCCGGTAATAGGTGAGCTCGGCCACGCTTTCTTTGATGTCCTCCATTGCCCGGTGGCTCGTCGCTTTAGAGGGTGCGTTCTTGAGGGATTCGGGGTACCAGCGGCGGCAGAGCTCTTTGATCGTGGAGACGTCGATCGAGCGGTAGTGGAGATAGTCCTCGATCTCGGGAAGATAGCGGGCGAGGAAGCGGCGGTCGGTTCCGATGGAGTTGCCGGCCAGGGGAACGGTTCGAGGTTGGCCCAGCTGCTGGCGGAGAAAGTCGAGGGTTGCCTGCCCGGCCTCTGCCAAGGTCACCGTCGACGCTTCGATGGCTGGGAGCAAACCGGAACGGGTGTGCATGTCCCGAACGAAATCGTCCATCTCGGCCAGTTGCTCAGGGGTGGCGTGGACCACCAGGTCGGGTCCCTCGGCGACGACGTTGAGCTCATCGTCGGTCACAAGAGACGCGATCTCGACGATGGTGTGACGGCCCGGGTCGAGGCCAGTCATCTCGAGATCCATCCAGGCCAGCATCTCGACGATGCTACCGGCGCCCCGTCGGGGGCCGCCAAGGGATGGGAGGTCGGCGAGCCGGTATCGTCTCGAGGTGCTCGCCGTGCCGATCCACCGGCTCGATCCCGACCTTCCGGTGCCCGGCTACGCCCGACCGGGTGACGCCGGCGTCGACCTCTACGCCCGCGTCGACGTCTCCCTTGCTGCCCGCGGTGGTCGGGCGCTTGTCCCAACGGGCCTCGTCGTCGCAATCCCTGTCGGTTACGCCGGCTTCATCCAGCCACGCAGCGGCCTCGCCCTTCGCTACGGGGTCACCTGTCTCAATACCCCTGGCCTCATCGACTCAGGATTTCGTGGGGAACTCTCCGTGCTGCTCGTGAACACCGATCCATCGGATGATTACGAGGTTCACCGAGGCGACAGGATCGCCCAGCTCGTGATCCAGCAGGTAGAAGAAGTCCAATTCAACCCTGTCGATTCTGAAGAGCTTCCCCCGGCCGAGCGCGGGGCGGGCGGCTTCGGGCACAGCGGGCGTTGACGTTGGAACCCTTAGAAGGGCTCGACGCGGCTTTCTTGGCGCTCGAGGGTCCGACCAGCCACCTCCATGTCGCCGCGGTGATGGTGCTCGAACCACCCGAGGGTAAGCAGTCCTTGTTTTCACCCTCGACCCGCTTCGCCCAGATACGGCGCGTGGTTGAGCAGCGGCTGCACCTCGTGCCACCACTTCGCCAACGCGCCGTGCGGGTGCCTCTTGGTTTGCACCATCCAGCGTGGGTGGACGACCCCGAGTTCCTTCTCGACGACCACATCCGTCGTGCCAGTCTTCCCACACCTGGCGGGCGCCGCGAACTCGACGAGTTGGTCGCCGACGTCATGAGCCGGCCGCTAGATATTGAACGCCCACTGTGGGAGATGGTCGTGGTCGAGGGCCTCGCCGACGGGCGAGCGGCGCTGATCGCGAAGCTGCACCACGCCATCCTCGACGGAGTCTCCGGAGCGTCACTCTTAGCTGCCTTCCTCGACGTCGGTCCTCGGGCGCGACCCCACGGGCTTCCCGATGCTCCGTGGGAACCAGCGCCTCTGCCTTCGCAGACATCGATGCTCAAATACGGACTTTCATCGCTCGTCCGTCAGCCCGAGGTTGCCGTCGACGCTATACAACGCGGGATCGATGTCTTCATCGACGTCGCCACCCAGAATCGGCGTCTGGCCGAGCAGGGGAGAGATCCCCCACCGGCGCCGTTCGGCGCGCCTCGCACATCGCTCAACGGCACGATCTCGTCGAGTCGGCGCTTTGCTTGCACTGCCGTTCCGATTGAGGACTTGAAGTTGGTCCGGATGAGCTTCGGCACCACGGTCAATGACGTGATCCTGGCCGGAGTTGCTGGCGCACTACGGCGACTCTTATCCAATAGGGATGAGAAACCTCGCTCCGCCTTGGTGGCGATGGTGCCAGTATCGACCCGGCCAAGGTCGGACGAAGGAACCCTGGGTAACAAGATTTCGGGGATGCTTGTATCACTGGCTACCGACATTGACGACCCAATCGAGCGGTTGCTGACGATCGCAGCGGGGACGAGGGTGGCCAAATCCCAAGAGCGCCTCACCGGGGGAGGCCTCCTGGAGGACCTTGCCCAAATAGCTTCCCCGGCGCTGTCCTCTCGAGCGGCCCGATGGGCGGCGGGACTCAAGCTCTTCGAGCGCCTTCCACCGGTATTCAATGTCACCGTGTCGAGTGTGATGGGACCAGATTTCGCTCTGTGGTGCGCGGGGGGTCGAGTGACGGCGTTGCACCCGGTGGGGCCGGTAGCCGAAGGGGTTGGCCTGAACGTAACCTCGATGACGTACCACGGAGCTGTGCATTTCGGACTATTTGGCTGCCGCCGTTTGGTTCCGGATATCGGGGATCTGGCCGTCTTTCTCGATGATTCACTGACCGAGCTCGTTGTGGCTGCGCTCAACGAACGGGGGGCGGTCGGTTAGAGAGGCACTGGCTTGCTGGACCCAACCGGATCCAGTCCTCGAACCGCTCGCTAGCTGTGCTTCCGAGCGCCAAGCGGGCTATCCTTTGGCCTTCGCGCGGACGTGGCTCAGTGGTAGAGCATCACCTTGCCAAGGTGAGGGTCGCGGGTTCGAATCCCGTCGTCCGCTCCAGTAAAAGCCCAGTTCAGAGAGGCTATCGCAGATCGTACGTGACGGTTTGCTTGTAGCGCTCTACTAATGTGCTCTACTAATGGGCGTGTCTAGGACTCGGAAGGGTTCACCATCTGAAGTAGGCCGACGTCGTAAAAGGGGGAGCGGCGGAATCCTGCAAGTGGGCGAACAGGTTTGGCGGGTCGACGTGGAGCTTCCTCGCGACTCAGTGACCGGCCGTCGACGTCGCGTGTCTCGCACTCTCCGGGGCACCCGTGAGGAAGCGGAGCTGACACTGGCGCGGCTAAAGGTGGCCGGGCACGAGAAGCGACTGCCATCTGGTGGAACGAATGCCCGGTCGGTTTCGGCCGCGCTGGATCTCTATCTGGAAACGGCAGAGTCCGGGTCGTTGGAACTGGCTCCGCGGACCGTGACGACCTCTCGATCAGCCGTCAACGTCATGAGATCGATGGAGCTGTCTGATGGGCGGACCTTCGGCACGATCCTGTTGAGCCGACTGACATGGCAAGACATCGAGCATCTCTATGGAGCCATGCGGGCTTCCGGGCGAGGCGCCGAGTGGATTCGCCGATGCGCCACGGTCCTGACCCGTGCTCTCGAGCTCGCCCGCAAGAGGGGACTGATCGACGCGAATCCTTCCAAAGATGCTGTCCGGCCCAAGTCGATTAGGAAGAAGCCATTCGCCCCGACCGAAGTTGAGGTGCGGACCCTCCTCCGGTCAGTGGCGGAAGGTGACCCCGAAATGGCTGATTTGGCCACCGTTTTGGCCAGCACTGGAATGCGAAAGGGGGAGGTACTTGGACTGCAATGGAGGGACGTGCAATTGGCGTCGGCTGAGGTCAATTTGTCGGCGGCCATCACCGACGGAGGACCGGGAGTGGGAGTCGTCCGCAAGTCCACTAAACGATCCGATTGGCGCGACGTTCCCCTGACCGCAGCCGCCATGGCGGCCCTGCAACGCCAGGCTGACCGGTATGAGGATTTGAATGGCAAGTCACCTGACCCGTCTACATACGTGTTCAGCGGTTCGGGCGACGGTGCGGATCCCCTTCGGCCCGATGCCCTGAGCCATCGCTGGGCCGAGGCGCGGGGCCAGTCAGCACTAACCCTGCTTGGTCTCCGTCACTACGTGGCGACCTCTATGCTGGATGCTGGTGAGTCGTACCGCACCGTCGCCGACATCCTGGGTAATAGTGAAGCTACCCTCCGGCTCCACTACGATGGCCGCACCGGCATCGAAAAGCGCAAGGCCATTTCCGCGTTGGAACTCTAGCGGCGCAATTCGTTCGAACTAGTTGCCGTCGGTGAGCACCAGGGGCGTCGCCCCACCGCTGTTTGCCGGCAGGCAGGCGGGGCATCCCTGAATCCGGAGGGCGATCGGAGTTGTCCACTGCGTCCAACCACTGAACCTCGGTGGCTCCTGCTGGGCTTTTCGTCTTGCCCGTGTGCTCCCATCTCGCCAGTTCCGCCGTTGAACGCCAATTTTGATCGCCAATTTTGCCCCCACCCCATCCGCCGGGAGCTTCTGCTCCCTGCCAGCAGTCACACGTGCCCGGGTCGTGGCTGGAGCGCCCGTACGGCGCTCGGTGCAGGTGTACCGAGCGCCCTTTGCGGGTATGTAATTCCTTGTTGAGGGCCTGGGCGCTGATATGGGGGCCTCCTGGGGCGGGAGCGATGTCTGAGCGTGGGCCCTCGACACTGACGGAGCTGAAGGAGAAGCGATGCAAGACCGCAAGCTGAGGTACGTCGGCACAAGGGAACAGTCCTTGATCCAAGTATGGATGGACCACTGGCGACGAGAGCATTCAACCGCATCCGACCTACGTCAAACGAGCTAGGCCGGGTTCACGACCCGTCCCCGGCGCAGGTGCGCCCGACAGCCGGCCTCGGCGGCGGCGTG
>Ga0182024_10001738_pt1 | contig 55295 bp, 55 predicted proteins | sample P32metaG_FD_120480 | JGI IMG/M metagenome (GOLD analysis project Ga0182024, IMG submission 120480) | Permafrost microbial communities from Stordalen Mire, Sweden - P3-2 metaG (Illumina Assembly) | ecosystem: Environmental > Terrestrial > Soil > Wetlands > Permafrost | place: Sweden: Stordalen...
CTGCACCGCGCTGGCGCCGTGGCTGCCTTATAAATACTTCAATGTCGGGCAGGTCGTGGCCCACGTGTTCATGGTCCATAATTTTCTCAAGTCGACCATCTTCGGTCTCGACGGCGTGCTCTGGAGTCTCGGCGTGGAGATGCAGTTTTACCTGCTCTATCCACTGCTGCTGATCCTGACGCGGCGCTGGGGCGGCGTGGAACGCTGCCTCGTGATGAGCCTGGTCATCAATGTCCTGGGACAGCTTTACCTCGGCTACATCAAGCACGGCGGCTGGAGTCCCATCAGCGTGACGTGGAGTTTTCCCCTCATGACGTGGTGCGACTGGATTTTGGGCGTGTGCGTGGCGGAGGCCTACGTCGCGGGCCGCCGCGTCTTCCACGCGGAAAATCTGTGGCTCGTTTTCAGCACAGTCATGCTGGCGGGCTCGCTGGAATTCCGGATGCTGAACGCGGAGGGATTTCTTTTCGGTTCGGTTTTCTTTGCCGTCATCCTGCAGCGTTGCCTGGCTGTGCGTGCGCCGCTGCGGTGGTTTGAGCGGGCGCTGATTCCGGTGGGCGTGATTAGCTATTCACTCTATCTCTGGCACGAGCCGCTGATGATCCTGGTCGACCGCGCGGGAACGAAGCTGGGCCTCACCGAAACGCCGTGGACGCATGTCGCGTGGGACGTGCTCGTGACGTCGGTGCTGCTAACGGTGATCGCAGGCGCGTCGTACTATTTCCTGGAAGTCGGCGCGCCGAAGGCAATCCGGCGCTTCATGACGCGGCGGCATCTGCACGCGCCGCCATTGCCAGGACCGGCTACAGTTAATGTCTTCGTCGTTCCCCACCACCCGTCGAAATAATCGGAACGTTCCCAAGTGCAACTTGGGAACGAGGAAAGGCAATAACTGCGACGGTCATAGACCGCCGCTACATTTGAAACTTACGCCACGACTGCGGCGCCAGCCTTGGCCTTCGCCTTCTGCAGGTAGGGCAGGGTGCGCTCGACCGTGGCCTTGACGCTGATGCCGTACTTCTCGCGCAGGGCGTCAGGCTTGCCGTGCTCGATGAAGCCGTCCGGCCAGCCGATGCGCACGATGGGCACTTGGATGTCGCGCCCGGCAAGTTCCTCCATCACCGCGCTGCCGAATCCGCCTGCCAGCACGTGGTCTTCCAGCGTGACGACAACTTCCGCGCTGCGGGCAAAGAATGAAATGGTGTCGCCATCAAGCGGCTTGACCGAACGCGGGTTGATGACCGCGACGGAATAACCTTGCGCCTCGAGCTGGGCCGCCGCTTCCATTGCCATGGGCAGAAGCGCGCCGAGTCCGAGCAGCACCGCCTGGGTGCCGTGCTTGACGACCTCCGCCTTGCCGATGGGCATGAGCTCGGGCTTGGACTTGACCGCGACGCCCGGGCCGTTGCCACGCGGGTAGCGGATGGCGATCGGGCCGTCGTGATGCAGCGCGGTGAACATCATGTCCGCCAGCTCGTCCTCATTGGCCGGGCACATGTGGACGAGATTCGGGATGCAGCGCAGGTAGCTGATGTCGAAGAGGCCGTGGTGGGTCGGGCCGTCGTCACCGGAGAGGCCGCCGCGATCCATGCAGAACACGACGTTGAGATTTTGCAGGCAGACGTCGTGGACGATCTGGTCGAAGGCGCGCTGCAGGAAGGTGGAGTAGATTGCGCAGAACGGCTTGTAACCCTTGGTGGCGAGGCCGGCGGCGAAGAGCACCGCGTGCTCCTCGGCGATGCCGACGTCGAAATAGCGGTCCGGGTGCTTCGGCTGGAAGAGGTCGAGCGCCGTGCCGTTGGGCATGGCGCCGGTGATGGCCACGACCTTGGAATTCATGTCGGCCAGCTTGATCAGCGAGTTGGCGAAGACCTGCGAGTAGGTCTGCGGGCCGGAGGAGGTCGTCTCGACATTCTTCTCCGGGTCGTAGGTGCCGGGGCCGACGCCGTGGTACTTCTTCTGCTTCGACATGCCGATCTCGAAGCCCTTGCTCTTCTGCGTGATGACATGCAGGAGCACGGGACCCTCATGGTGCTTGGCGAATTCGAGCGTGTGGATCAGCGTCTCGAGATTGTGGCCGTCGATCGGACCGTAATAGGAGAGGCCCATCTCCTCGAAAATCAGGCTCGGGCGATGGCCGGTGGAGAGCAGGCCCTTGACCGTGCCCTCGACCTTAAGCGCGAGGTTCTTGCCGGTCTCGCCGGTGAAGCGCTCGACGAACTTTTCCATGCTGCGGTGCAGGTTTTCGTAGCGCGGGTTGGTGACGATGTTGGTCAGGTGCTTGGCGATGGCGCCGACGTTCTTGTCGATCGACCATTCGTTGTCGTTCAGGATGACGACCAGCCGCTTGGTGTGATCGGAAATGTTATTGAGCGCCTCGTAGGTAATGCCGCAGGTGAAGGCCGCATCGCCGCAAAGCGCCACGATGCTTTCCGTGCCGCCGCGCAGGTCGCGCGCCGTCGCCATGCCGAGTGCTGCGGAGAGTGCCGTGCCCGCGTGGCCGGCACCGAAGCTGTCATGCTCGCTCTCGGTGCGGAGCATGAAGCCGTTGAGGCCGCCCGCCTGCCGGATGGTGTGGAAGCGATCGCGACGGCCGGTCAGCAGCTTGTGGACGTAGGCCTGATGGCTGACGTCGAAGACGAAGCTGTCCGTGGGCGTATCGAAAACACGATGGAGGGCGATGGTGAGTTCGACGACGCCGAGGTTCGGTCCGAGATGGCCGCCCGTCTTGGCCAGGACGGAGATAAGCTCGTCGCGGATTTCCTGGGCCAGGGTGGGCAGTTGATCAGGCGGCAACTTTTTAACGTCGGTCGGCGAATTGATCGTGTCGAGAAGGCGTGCCATAAGGGGTGAGAGATAACGCGGGAAACCCCGGCGAGGCAAGGAATTATTAGGGGCTGCGAACGAAGGGAAAGCGGACAAGATCGGCCGCGAACCGGCAGGTTGGCGAACTGAACGCCTATTAGAAGGCCACGAGCATGACGAAGTTTCTCTTTCTCTTCCTAATTTTCCTTTTCGCGTTTGTGCCGGTTTTCTCAATTGGCTGGCTTCGTTCGCGGCGAAATCCCCGTCCTTGGCGGCTTTTTCTTGGGTCGGCCGTCATAAGTGCGGGCCTGACCGCTTTGGTCGTGGGCGGGATAATGGCCCTATTTTTTTATGCAACGCGCGACCGGGAAGACGCGCACTACGCCAAACCGCTCACCGTTGAGGAGGCGCGCCGGGAAGGCTGTCCCATTCCGCTGCCCGATTCGGCGCGGAACGTCAAATTCGAGACGATAAGCGGCGGAATCATTTCCTTTGAAATGTTGATCCGTTTCGAGGCTTCGCCTGAGGTGTGCCGGGCAGAGGTCCAAACGGTGCTTTCGGCCAAGACCCCGCCGCGCCGGGGGCCGGCACCCGGCCTGGAAGTTCTCAGGTTCCGGGCGATGCCGGAGGACAACGACATGGCGGGCCGCGCCGCCTGGTTCGACGTGGAACGGATTAATCACGGCTTGACCGCGGACGATTCCCCCGCCAGCAACTACCGATTCTGGATCGATGAAGATCGCGGCGTGTTTTACTGCAAGTTGACGGATTGAGCAGGAAAGGCTTCCGCTTAAAAAACGCCCGGCCTTTCTCCGATCCTCGGAGCCCCCGGGGAAGTAGCCCTTTCTTGCCCAGTTGATTTGAACCTGTAACGTGGCGTTGGCGTCCAACCCTGCGTCCTCCCCCTCCGACATGAAACGAATTCTCCTTGCCGGCATTACGCTGCTGGCCGCGTCCGGCGCGGCCTGCGCCCAGACCGCTGACGACGCCGTCAGCCAGGTCCGCTCCTCCTCGCTGCTGTCGGTCGTTGCCTCGGCCGGCTGGATCCTCATTCCGCTGGCCATCGCGTCGGTGCTGGCCGTCACGCTGATCATCTACTGCTTCTTCACGCTCACCGTGCGCAGCATCACCACGCCGGAATTGCTCGAGCGCATGGAACCGTTCTTCGAGAACGAGGACTTGGAAGGCCTGGCCGCCTACGTCGCGGAGCGCCCGCAGGCCACCGCGCGGCTGGTCGATCGCATGCTGCTCTTCCTCGAGCGCCATCCCGACGCCTCGCCCGAGGCCATTTCCGCCGTGGCGGAGGCGGAGGGCAGCCGCATCGCCGCGCTGCTTAACCAGCGGGTGCTTTACGTCATGGACATCGGCGTGCTCGCGCCGCTGCTCGGCCTCATGGGCACGGTGGTCGGCATCCTCACGTCGTTCGGCCACATCGCCGATACCAGCGCCACGCCGATGCGCACCATGATGCTCGCGGGCGGTGTCTCGCAGGCGCTCGTGTCCACTGCGGGCGGCCTGGTCGTCGGCATCGTTTCGATGGCGTTCTTCTCCTACTTTCGCGGCCGCGTCGGGCATCTTATTTCGATCCTGGAATCGGAAGGCACGCTGCTCACGCAGGAGCTGATCCTGCTTAGCCGCCGCCATCGCCTCGCACCGTAACCGCGCCATGAACCTGCGCCGCCGGATCAACCAGGAGCCGATTCAGCTCCAGCTCGCGCCCATGATCGACGTGATCATGTTCCTGCTCTGCTTCTTTCTGCTGACGTGGAACCTGTCGCGCTACGAGCAGGACATCGCGGTGAAGGTGCCGACCGCGCGCAACGGCGAGCAGCCCAAGCAACTGCCCGGCGAGATCATCCTCAATCTCAAGCAGGACGGCTCGGTGGAACTCGAGCGCAGCACGGTGACGATTCCCGAATTGCAGACGAAGCTCGCGCAGATTTCGCAGGTCTATCCCGACCAGCCGGTCATCCTGCGCGGCGCGGAGGAAGTGCCCTACAAGTTCGTGGTCAAGGTGCTCGACACCTGCCGCGCGGCCAAGCTGACCAACATTTTTTTCTCCGTGAACCCGGAGAAGGGCGGTTGAGCGGCCTGGCGGATTTCCTCCGCGCACGCGCATGAAATTCACGCTTGGGATCGCGGCCTGGCTGGCCTTCGCGCTCGCGGTCCAGGCGGACATCTCGGACGACACCAATGCCCCGGTGGCTCAGCCGGTCGGGCCGGACGAGGGGACGGCACTCACGTCGCCCAAGGCGCAGCCGGTGAGCGACGATGCGGGGAACTCATCACTCACACCGCCATCCGATAACGCGCCTGCATCCGCCAGTGACGCGACGGGAACGCAACCGGCCGGCTCCGATCTCACGATCCTGTCGCTCGCCTCGGCGCGGTTCGATAGCGCGAACACGGCCTACGACGCGGCCCGATATGCCGACGCCGTGCGCGAGTTCACCGCGTTCGTCCAGGCCTTTCCCGCGGACCGCCGCGTGGAGGAGGCGCTGTTCCATCTCGCCGAGTCGTACCGGCAGCTCGGGCATACGCGCGACGCGCTCGCGGCCTACACGTACCAGGTCGGACATTTTCCCGACGGCCCGTTTCGCACCGACGCCGAATTGCAGCGCGGCGCAATTCTCTTCGACCAGAAAAAGCCTGCCGATGCGATTGCGCCGCTGCAGTACGCATATGATCATGGCGACGGCGTGCTCAAGCAGGACGCGGAATATCTGCTCGGTCGCGCGTTTCTTGCCACGCAGAAGCAGACGGCGGGACTCGCCCTGCTGCAAAGCATCGCCGACGAGCAGCCGCCGGGAAAACTTGCGGGCAGCGCGGCGGAAGCGGTGGCCGAGGCCGACGACGCGCAGAACAAACCGGCCGATGCGCTCGCGAACTGGCGCAAGGCGGCCGCGCTGCTGCCCGGCAAGGAGGCGCAGGCGACGGCGGCCGCGCGCGGCGGCTGGTCGGCCCTCGCGGCGAAACAGCCGCCGGATGCGCAGAAACTTTTCGAGCAGGCGCGCGATCTCGGCGCGACGGGACCGGTGCTCGATGTCGCGAACACCGGCCTGCTGCGCGTGCTCTTTGCGCAAAAGAATTATCCCTACTGGCTCAAGCTGCATGACGCCGCGCAGGGCCACACCCTGGCCAGCGCCCAGGCGGAGATCATGTATGACCTCGGCCACACCGAGTTCGCGCTCAAGATGTGGCCGGATGCGGTCGTGGCGTTCGACGCGTTCCTGCAGGCCTATCCCTATGAACCAGCGGCGCAGGGCGCGGCCTACGAGCGGATGCTCGCGGCGGTGCAGGCCGATCCCTCGCAGACGGTTTCTGAGGCCGACGCATACCTGAAAGCGTGGCCGAAATCGCCCTATCGCGCGCGCGTTGAGTTGCTCGAGGCGCAGGAGCTTTCGCGCGAGCAGAAATTTGCCGACGCCTCGCCGCTCTGGGAAAAACTCGCCGCCGAGCCGGCCGCACCCGACTGGCCGCGCGCCGACATCCTTCTCGAGCGCGCCCGCGCGTATGACGAACTGCACCAATGGAAGCAGGCGGCCGGTGCGTACCGCGACTACATTGCGGGGGGCGGACAAATTCCCGCAAAGACCCTGCTCAGCGTCGATGCGCGGCTGGCCATCAGCCTGCAAAACGACAATCAGCCGCTCGCCGCGGCGGATGCGTGGAAGGCGGTGCAGGCCCAGGCGCCAAGCGGCTCGCCCGACCAGCAGGTCGCGCTCGAATCGCTCGGGCTGATCTACGCGCACGGCGGCCCGCCGCAAGCCGCGCTGATGGCGCAGACATTCCGCGACTTGCTGACGAAATTTCCCCAGACCAAGCTGCGCGCGCTGGCCGCGTTTTCGGTTGGCGATTATCTCTTCACCCAGCGCGACTATGCGGGCGCGGAACCATATCTGCTCGAGGCCCGCGCGGCTGATCCCGCGCAGTGGAACCAGTCCGCCACGCAACGTCTCGCGCTCGCCGCCTACGGCCGCAAGGACTGGGCGAAGCTGCTCAACTACGTGCAGGATTACGGCGCCATTCCCGGCGCGGACAAGACCGCGCCGCTGCCCGCGCCGCTTTTCTATGCGCTCGCCCAGAATGCGCAGACCGGCGGCAACCTCGCCGTGGCGGAAGGCGCGTACAAGCGCGTGACCGTCGCGCCCGATGCGGGCGACTTGCAGGCTCCGGCCTGGTGGCAGCTCGGCGAAGTGGAGTCGGCGCTGAAAGATTGGCCCGATGCGGTGAGCAGTTATCAGCGTTACCAGCAGCTCAAGCCCGATGCGGCCAAGGCAACGAAGGTGCTGCTCGCGCTCGGCCGCGCGCAGCTCGGCGCTGGAACGCTCGACGTGGCGAAAACAACCGCGCAGCAGGCGCTCCTGCAGGAACCAGAGGGCCCAAATAGCGCAGCGGCGCGCATGCTGCTGGCGGAAACCTCCTACGCCGCCGGCAGCTACGCCGAGGCGGCGCGCATGTTTGCCACGCTGGCGCTGCTTTTCGATGATACGCAGATTGCGCCCCAGGCGATGTCGCGCGCGGCCGATTCCTTCGAGAAGGCCGGCGATGTGAAGTCCGCCGCCGATTGGCGTGCGAAGTTGCAGGCCAAGTATCCCCAATTCCAGGCCGCCTCCTATTTGTAGGCGGGCCGATATTGCCATCATGAACGCGAAGCTTCCGCCCGGCACGCTGGAGAAACTCTGGAACGATCCGGCCAGCTGGCGCGGGCTCGGCACCTATTGCTGCAAGGCCGATCCGCGCGTGATCGTGCCCAAGCGCATCCGCTGGACCGGCTGGACGACGAATTTCGCGCATGCCGCCGCGTGGTGGTATCTCATCGTCGGCCTCCTCTTTGCGATTGCCGTAATCTGTTTCGGGGCCGCTTCAGGCCGCCAGTGGTTGCTGGTTGGCACCGTCGCGGTCATCGTTTTGTCGATCGTCTTAGGAATCGTATTGTCTTCGCCGCTACGTTTTGAAGAGCGGGACTGAGCGCGGATTGTCCCGGTAGCCGGCGCTGGCCCTAGCGCCGGAGGCCGCAGCAGCGGCCGGAATGCAGTCGCACGAGCGAAACTCTCTCGTAATGGACAGGACGCCTCGTCTTTCCGTTCCGCTCGCGTTGCTCGCTCCGGCGCTAGGGCCAGCGCCGGCTACCGACTGCACGGTGGTTGCCAACTTCCGACTCCGTCGCCCGGAGGGCGACGGCTACCTTGACTGCGTTAACAAATTGAAATGGATTTGGGCCGTCTCCGTGGCCGATTTATTGAAGTCTCCGCCCGTCGCGGCAGTCCAATTCTCTGATATGAAAATTACTCGTCTTCCTGTTGTTGCGCTGGCGCTGGTCGCCGCCGCGACAACATTTGCCGGCACGGAGCCAGCCTCCGCTCAGGTTGATCTTGGCATCCGCATCGGCGGCGGTCCGCCCCCACCCCCGCCTCATTATTACCATCATGGACGTCCCGGCTGGGGTCGTCCGGGCCCCGGCGCGGTTTGGATCGATGGCGAAAACGTCTGGCGCGGGGGCCGCTGGGTCTGGGTCGGCGGCTACTGGGCTTATCCTCCCTACGGCGGTGCGGTCTGGGTCCCCGGCCACTATCGCAACGGTTACTGGCGTCCCGGCCACTGGCGCCGCTGATTGTCCCCGGCTGATGCCGCGCCGGTGCGTGCGGTCGGTCGTGGTTCCTGGGATCGATGCGTCGCCGGTTGGCGGCGCATCGATCTAAAATTGACCCTGCGGGCGGTGTGGCCGATAGTCGTTGGCCATGACCGCCTCGCCCGCTTCAACCGCGCTTCCGCGCGCGGAGGATCTTTACGCCCACTACGTGGTGCCCAACGCCAAGCGGGGCCTGACGTTCGTGCGCGGCGAGGGCCGGCGGATTTGGGACGACAAGGGCCGCTGCTATCTCGATCTCGGCGGCGGCGTGGCCGTGAACAGCCTGGGCCACGCGCATCCGGCCATCACGGAAACGCTCGCGCGGCAAAGTGCGACGCTGACCCACAGCTGCAATCTCTATTATAATCCGTGGCAGGGCGAAATGGCGCGGCGGCTGGTCGGCCTGACCGGGCCGGGGAAGGTCTATTTCTGCAACAGCGGCGCGGAGGCGAACGAGGCGCTGATCAAGCTCGCGCGCAAGTGGGGCCACCCCACGAGCCGGTACGAGATCATCACGGCCACGAATTCGTTCCATGGCCGGACCATGGCCACGCTTTCGGCGACCGGTCAGGAAAAAATCCAGCACGGTTTCGAGCCGCTGGTGCCGGGATTCAGCCACGTGCCCTATAACGATCTCGCTGCCGTCGAGGCGGCAATCACGCCGAAGACCGCAGCGATCATGATCGAGGGCATACAAGGCGAGGGCGGCGTCTATGTCGCGACGCCGGAATACCTGCTCGGCCTGCGCAAACTGGCCGACGAGAAAAACCTGCTGCTTCTCTTGGACGGCGTGCAGTGCGGTTATTTCCGCACCGGGCGGTGGCAGAGTTACCAGCGTATCCTGGAGAACACGCCCGGCGGCGAGTCGTTCCGGCCGGATGCCATCGCCATGGCCAAGTCGATGGGCGCGGGTTTTCCCATCGGCGCGGTCTGGATCCGCGAGCCCTACCAGGACGTTTTCACGCCGGGCACCCACGGCACGACTTACGGCGGCTCGCCGCTGGCCTGCGCGGTCGCGCTCACGGTTCTCGACGTGGTCGAGCGGGAGAAACTCGCGGACAACATCCGCGCGCGGGGCGATGAACTCGTGACCAGCCTGACGAAGCTGATCGGCACACGCGGCATCAAGGCGGTGCGCGGGTATGGCGGGTTGGTCGGCGTTGAACTGGAAAACGAGGACCCGGCCGCTGCCGTCGCGCGGCTTTCCGAGGCGGGCCTGATCCTCATTCCGGCGGCGAACAGGACGCTGCGTTTCCTGCCGCCGCTCAATGTCACAGCCGATGAGATCGCCGAGGGACTGGCGATCTTTGAGAAGGCGCTGTAGCGCCTTCGTTTAGGCCGAAGGTGGCCCGGACTTGGCCTTGCGCCGGTTGCCTTTAAGAGCCAACGGAAGCACGCCGGTCTTCATCAGCTGCTCGACTTTGCCTCGGGCCTGGGAGAAATCCTCGGGCCACGGGTCGCTGAGCAAGGTCACATGGGACGGCGAACGGTGGGTGAAGCATTGTTTCATACAAACTGATGGAAATCGATTTTTGTGAAGAGGATGAGCGGATTTTAACAGTTTTTGCGTTTATAGTCTCTATTACTTTTATCGGTCCTTTTGGTCGCGGTATGAGGGCCTTTGCGTAAAAAACCGGCAACTTTCCCTCCCAGCGCTGGATTGCCAAGGCTCGGAGCGAGGCTATTCTGTTTGTCCACCATGCCTGCCTCCTCCTTTCGCGGCGCGTACACCGCGCTGGTCACGCCTTTCCGCCATGATCGTTTTGACGAGGCGGCCTACACCAAGCTGCTCGAGGAGCAGATCGCGGCGGGCATCGCGGGCGTCATTCCGGTCGGCACCACCGGTGAGTCGGCCACGCTCGACATGGACGAGCACCTGCGCGTCATCGAGCTGACCGTGCAGGTCGTGAAGGGCCGCATCCCGGTCTACGCGGGCACCGGCTCCAACGCCACGGCGGAGGCAGTTTACCTCACGCAGCAGGCCGACAAGCGCGGCGTGGACGGCGTGCTCGTCGTCACGCCCTACTACAACAAGCCATCGCAGGCCGGCCTCGTTGCCCATTACTCCAAGCTGGCGGAAGCGACCAAGCTCCCCGTCATCACCTACAGCGTGCCGGGCCGCACTGGCATCGAGGTTTCCATCGATGCGATGGTCACGCTGTCGCGCAAGCACAGCAACATCGTCGCGATCAAGGAGGCGGGCGGCTCGATCGAGCGCTTCAGCCAGTTGCGCCAGGCGCTGCCTGATTCGATCGCCATCCTCAGCGGCGACGATTCCATGACGCTGCCCGCGCTGGCGGTCGGTGCGGTCGGCGTGATCAGCGTCGCGTCGAATCTTGTCCCGCGCGAAGTGGTCGCGCTGGTCGACACTTTCCTCAAGGGCGATGCGTCCGGTGCGGAAAAGCTGCATCGTGCGCTCTATCCGCTGTTCCGCGACCTGTTCATCGAGGCCAACCCGGTGCCGGTGAAGACCGCCATGGCGCGCGCGGGCTGGATGACCGCCGATGTGCGGCTACCGCTCGTGCCGCTGCAGGAGGCGAGCCGCGTCAAGCTCGAGGCGACGCTGAAGCAGTGCGGCGTGTAGGGAATTTCATGAGCAAGCCACGCGTTATCATCGTTGGATCGAAGGGCCGCATGGGCGAGGCGCTGATGCGCCTGGGCGCAAAGGATCCCGCGCTGGAATTGATCGCCGGGGTCGATCGCGACGACGACCTGGTCACGCTCATCGACCGCTGCGACGTGCTTATCGAGTTCGCGCACCACGCCGGCACGGCGGAACTGGCCGAGCTGGCGGTCGCGCGCAACAAGGCGCTCGTTATCGGCACGACCGGCCACACGCCCGAGGAACGGGCGAAGATCGCGGCGGTAACGAATCGGCTGCCGGTCGTCATGGCGCCGAATTATTCGGTCGGTGTGAACCTGCTTTTTCATCTCACGCAGCTTGCGGCCGAGACGCTCGGCGACGCGTTCGACCAGGAGGTCATTGAGATGCATCACCATCACAAAATCGACGCGCCCAGCGGCACCGCGCGTCACTTGGGTGAGATTCTCGCGCAGGCCGCGGGTGGGACGTACGACGAGCTCGTGCGCCACGGCCGCGCCGGCGATGTCGGCGCGCGCACGAAGAAGGAAATCGGCATGCACGCGCTGCGCGGCGGCGACGTGGTCGGCGATCACACCGTCGTCTTCGCCGCGCCCGGCGAGCGGGTCGAGCTCACGCACAAGGCCTCCAGCCGCGACACGTTCGCGAGCGGTGCGCTTCGTGCCGCCGCGTGGATCGTTTCCCAACCGCCCGGCCTCTATTCGATGCAGGACGTGCTGGGATTTGGGCGGAAGACGGTCTGACCGAAGAATCGTCTCAGGGCATCGCGGCGGCGCGCTGATTGATGAGCGCGATGATTCGCGGTGCGGCGTCGGTATCACTGACGGTAGATTTTTGCAGCGGCGTTCCGGTGTACTGCTCATACGCATAGGCTGGCTGGCCATTGGCGCCGGGATTGACCGTGACGAACTCGACCGATTGCGCGCCGCCGGGGATCCGGCCGCCAAACCAGTGCCGGTCCTCCTGCTGTTGCCACGTCACGAGGCTGAGAACCGCGCCGGTTGGGTAGGCCGTTTGCGGGCTGGAGCGGGCGTGGGCGACGGCGAGATCGTTTCCGTAGAGCGTGGACATCATCGCCTTCGATCGGTCGACGGATGACGTGATCACCTTCCAGTCGAGCGGTTGATGGGGCAGGTCGCCGGGAAGCGCGGCCAACGCGTTGAAAGAATCGGAGGGCGCGCCCACGTTCGTGATCGGCATAGTGTAGACGAAATCGGTGGAGCGCACGGGCGCGTGGCAGCTGGTGCATTCCTCGGCGAAGGAGCCGTCCTTGCCGTAGGGCTTGAGATCGTCGCCCTTCCATCGGCCGAACCCCCAGCCCTCGGTGGCCGCGTACTTGGTCGCGTCCTTGACCATGAATTCGACCTGCACGAATTGGCCGGTCTGGATGTGGCCTTGATTATCCGCCTGTTGTTTCCAGGTGACCTTCGCGAAAGCGGCGCCGTCGGGCCACGGGTGCACATGATTATCCGAGACGGCGCGGATGGCGATGGGGTTGCCCAGGATCACGCGCATCGTTCCATTGTCATAGCGCTCCGTGGAACTGAGCGTTTTCCAGTCCTGGTAATCGGCGCCCGGAAAGGCGAGGCCATTCGGCGCGGGGGCAACCTGCGTCGGCGTGATTTTTCCGGCGACCCATTGCTGGAATTCTGCATCCGCGGCGCCGACCTGCGCAGCATCGGCCGGCTTCGTGTCGTCCACCGGATGCAGATAGCTTTCGAGAGTCGCGATCTGGGCGGGCGTGACGATCGCTTCGTGATGGATCATCGTGTAGTTTGCGGGCGGCATTGCCCCGAGCTGCATCTGGTTGACCGCTTCGTAGAGGAAGGCTTTCTGTTGCGCAGGCGGCAGCGTGCCGAAGTCGGAGAAATTCAAATGCCGACGGCCTTTGAGGACATCGTGCACCACCAGCCAGTAGGCCGGCACGACGCGGTCGAACCACGGAAGTTTGGTCTCGTTGGAATGACAGTTGTAGCAGGAGGTCGTCAGGATTTGCTTCACCGGCGCGGGGGCCTGCAGGTCGGCGAGAACGGGCGGATTCGGCAGTTCGGGGCGGATGAACTGGAGCGCGATAAAACCAATAAATCCGGCGCCGACGAGAAAGCCAACTGCGCGCAACCGGGGTTTGGTAAGCAAGGCCATGATCGTTTCCGATTCTCCCGTAAGGATGGGCGCAAAGTATCCCACCCGCAAATGAAACGATTGATGCCGCGATACCACATCACGGCGCGATTGCGCGGGCGTGCCTCGCGCGCTAATCTGGCCGGATGCATCTCGCCCCCTCGACCAGCCACACCGACGCGATTAACGCGCGCATCCTGGCCGTGTCGGAGGACCGCATCCAAGGCTTCGTGCGCGACCCAATGTCGGAGATCGCACAGCGTTGCGAGCTGCCGGTCGAGACGGTGATCGAGCGCATTCGCGCCATGCTGCGCGGCGGGACGATCCGGCGTGTGCGCCAGACGCTGATGGCCACCGACCTCGCGCCGGGCGCGCTCGTCGCGTGGGAGGTCGATGCCGACAAACTCGATGCGGCGTTCGAGACGATGTTCCAGCGCGATCCTTTTTCCGGCCATGTCGTCGTGCGTTCAACGGACACGCCCACCAGCGGCTCGCAGTACAAGCTCTGGACCACGCTGAAAGTGCCGCACGGCTATTCGATGGCGAAGCACGCCGACTACCTGCGCGACCGCGTGGGCGCGCGCAGCTATCGGCTCATGCCCGCGAAGGGCATCTTCGCGCTGGGCGTGGGCCACACGCGCCGCAGCGCAATGGAGCTGGGCGCGAAGTCGCCGGAGCCCGCGGAAATGCACACCGTGCGGCAGGTGAAGCTGAGCGAACTCGAGTGGCGCGTGCTCACCGCTCTCAAGCGCGAGTTCGAGCCGGAGGAAATCGGCGAATCGATCTGGGACGCGCGCGCGAAAGAGGCTGATCTACCGCTGCCGACCTTTTTCGAAATCGCGGAGAGTCTCAACCAGCGCCAGGTCATCGGCCGGTTCTCCACCTTCCTCGAGCACGTCAAGCCGACCGCGACGGGCGAGCGGGTGACGCGCTTCAATGCGCTGTTTCACTGGGCCGTGCCGGTCGGGCGCGAATTCGAGGCGGGCCAGGAAATCGGCCGGCATCACATCCTCACCCATTGTTACTGGCGCGAAGGCGGCCCGGAATTCAACCACGTCAACATCATGGCGGTGGCGCATGGGACCGATCGCGACCGCGTGCGCGCGCACAAGGCGGCAATTGACGAGCATCTGCGCGAGATCGGCATGCCGTTCAGTTACACCAATGTCTTTTGGGGCGGCCGCAGCGAGATCAAGCCGTCCGAGATCGCGCCCGCCGCCTACGCCGACTGGTGTCGCGCAACGGGTATCGATCCCGAGTCGATGCGGAGCTAAAGGGGCTCCCCCTCTGTCATCCTGAGCGAAGTCGAAGGATCAGTTCCGCCTCGGGCGCGCCTGGCGGAAAACTGAACTGATCCTTCGACAAGCTCAGGATGACTGAAAGAAAGCAACGAGTTGCTTCGCACGGCTCGTCTTTTCGCGTCGCATCAAAGAGAACGGTGTGCCAGTGGATAAGATCATCGGAAACGCGGTAGCCGGGGTGGTCCCACGAATCGAAGAGATAATATTTTCCCTGGAAGGGAACGATGACGGGATCGGCTCCATGACGCGCACCCCTGTCGCCGTAAGGGCCGTAATCGATATTGATCGGATTGCAGAACGTGGCCGGAGGCGCGTCGGCGGTCAGCCGACCGGTGGTGGATAAGGCCAGTCCGGCGAACAGGGCGAGAAGGGGCGAACGGGAGAATCCGGGAAAGAAAGACATCCACCGTTTAACCCCCGGGAACGAGAGGGGTTGCAGATTTACGAGCCCTGCTCGATGACCGAACCGATGACCTGCTGCAGGCGCTCGAGCTTGTACGGCTTTTCCAGGATGGCGGCGAAGCCGTACTTGCGATGGTCCTTCATCACCGGGTGATCGAGATGGCCGCTGCTCGCGATGATCTTCGCGTGCGGATCGATCTGCTTCAGGGTCGGCGCGGCTTCCTGCCCGCCGACGCCGTTCGGGATGACGAGGTCCATCATCACCACGTCAAACGGCTCGCCCTTGTTCTTCGCCTTGGTGAAGGCCGCGATGGCCTGCGCACCGTCCTTCGACGTGCTCACCTCGTATCCCAGGTGCGTGAGCATGCGGCTGACGATATCGAGGATCATCTGCTCGTCGTCCATGAGCAGAATGCGGCGGGTGTGGCCGGCCGCCGATCCCGCATCGGCTGCCGCGACCGCGTCGCCGGACACGGGAATGAAAAGGCGCATCGTGGTGCCGACGCCAACGGTCGATTCCGCGGTGAGTGCGCCGCCGATCCGCTGCATGGCCGAAAGCGCCGTGGCCAGGCCGAGTCCCTGCGCGCCCTTGCGCGTGGTGAAGGCCGGCTCGAAGGCGCGGGCCAGCGTGCGCTCCTGCATGCCGTGGCCCTGGTCCTGGATCGAAAGATGAATGTAGGTGCCCGGCTTGAGCGCGGGGGGCGCCTGCCGCGCCAGTTTTTCGGGCGTCAGGATTTCCGCGCTCACGCGCACCACGCCGCGATCCATCGACTGCACCGAGTTGGTGACGATGTTGCGCAGCGCGAGGCTGAGCGCATCGGCGTCAATCTCCGGCTGCGGCAACCGGCGCGAGAAAAGATATTCGGCGCGAACGAGTGTGCCGCGCAGCACGCTGTTGATCACGTCCTGCACCAGCGGCTCGATGGAGATGCGCGTCGCGGGGCGATCGGGGTGGTCGGAAAGTGTGCCGAGCTGATCGAGCATGCCGCGCGCACGCTGCAGCGCGCGGTCAATTTCGTTGAGCCGCACGGCCACGGCATTTTGTGAGCCGTTAAGATTTCGGGCGATGCTGAGATTGCCCAGCGCGCTGGTCAACACCTGGTCGAGGTCGCGCGCCATGCTGTCGGTCACGCCGGCGGAAGCCGCGCCCCGGTTGGCGAGATCGAGCGCCTCGGCCATCTGGTTTTTTTCGCTCTGGTCGCGGCCCACGAGGACGATCGACTCGGTGCGGCCGGTCGAATCGGCCAGCGGAATCAGTCTCGCGTGAAGATCGGCCCAGCCGCCGTCGGGACGGCGAGCGCGGAAGGTGGCGTCGCGGGGCTGGGCCGTGCGCAACGCTTCATCGAGCGCGGCCTGGGCCTTGGCGCGGTCGTCGGGGTGGACCTCGGAAAGGAGATGCGCGGCGGAGGGATTTTCCGTCGGCGGCGCGAGCAGCCGCGCGTAGGCCGGGTTGTTCCAGATGCGACGCCCCTGCGCGTCGGCCACGGCCAGCGGATCGGACACGTGCTCGGTCACGATCTTGAACAGGCGGCGCTGGCCTTTCCACGCCGTCTCGGCCCGCGCCCATTGCACCAGGCTGCCGCGGGCTTCCTGCAGCTGCGCCTGCAACTCGTCGAGTTCGGTGGGCAGCGCGGGCAGCTCAGGCTCGGGCTCCGTCTCCACGGTCAGGCGCGAGAGCCGTTGCGAAAGAAGCGGGTTGCCCGGCGCGGGACGGAAACGTTCGCCACTCGGCGAAGGTTCCGGGGGCGTGATTCCTTCGCCGTCGGGAACGGAGGAGGAAGAGGAATCCACAGGGTTGACCACGTACGTCGGGGAAAAAAATGGAAAGCGGAACCGCGATCGCCGCAGGCGGCCCGCTCGCTGACCGCGAGGCTATTTTGCGCTCACCTGCAACGCAAGTGAAAACGGGGGCTGGACGATCGCTGCCGAGGGTTGGATTCGGCAGCGATCGAATGAAGGCGGTATCGGGGAGTAAAAATTAAGCGCCGACTTCCTTGCGGGCTTCCTCGGCCAAGGCGGTGGAGAGATACCGCTCGCCCGTGCTGCAGCCGATCGTGACGATGAGCTTGCCCTTGTTTTCGGGCCGCTTCGCGACCTGGATCGCGGCATGCACGTTTGCGCCGGTGGAAATACCGACGAGAAGACCTTCTTCCTTCGCGATGCGGCGCGCCATGACGAGCGCCTCGTCGTTGGTCACGGTGATCACCTCGTCCACGATCTTGAGGTGCAGGTTGCCCGGCACGAAGCCCGCGCCGGTGCCCTGGATCTTGTGCGGGCCGGGCTTGAGCGGCTCGCCCTTCAGCGTCTGTGAGATGACGGGCGAATCCTTCGGCTCGACGGCGATCGACTTGAACTCCGGCTTGCGCTCCTTGATCACTTCCGACACGCCGGTGATCGTTCCACCCGTGCCGACTGCGGAGATGAGAATGTCGACCTTGCCGTCCGTGTCTTTCCAGATTTCCTCGGCCGTGGTCTTGCGATGGATTTCCGGGTTGGCCGGATTTTCGAACTGCTGCGGGATGTAGGAATTCGGCGTCTCCTCGGCGAGCGCCTTGGCGCGGGCGATCGCGCCCTTCATGCCTTCGGCGGCCGGCGTCAGCACGAGCTTCGCGCCGAGCAGCGCGAGCAGCGTGCGGCGTTCGAGCGACATGCTTTCCGGCATGGTGAGGATGAGTTTGTAGCCCTTGGCCGCGGCGACGAACGCCAGCGCGATACCGGTGTTGCCGGAGGTCGGCTCGATGATGACCGTTTCCTTGTTGATCTTGCCGGCCTTTTCGCCCGCTTCGATCATGGCCAGGCCGATACGGTCCTTGACGCTGCCGAGCGGGTTGAAGAACTCCGCCTTGAGTAGGATGGTCGCCTCGGCGCCATCCGTCACGCGATTGAGTTTGATGAGCGGCGTGCGGCCGATCGTTTCGAGAACGCTGTTGTAGATAGGCATAGTAGATTTTGAGGGTGGCCGGTAATATATGTCGTCATTTTTTGGCCGACAACTCATTCCGCACGCGATTCTTGTCTCGCGCGCAATTGGGGGGAATAGTAGCGGCCATGTCCCGGCTCGTCTGCGTTTTTGGCCTCCTTCTTGTCGCCGGCCTCTCTGCGAAGGCGCGACACCATCATGCCGCGCCGGTTCCGCCGCCGCCATTTCAGGTGGGCGGCCTGCAGTTTTCGATTCCCGACGCATGGGTGGCCGAGCCGAGCCAGAGTCCGGCGCGTGCGGCGCAGTGGCTCATTCCGCCTCCGCGCGACGCCGGCACGGCGGGCAGCACCGATGGCGTGGAAGTGACCGTCTTTTTCTTCGGCCCGGGTATCGGCGGCAGCGCCCAGGAAAATATCGACGCGTGGGCCGGTACCATCACCGCACCGGATGGCTCACCCGCGAAGGCAACGCCGCAGAAGCGCACCGTCATGGGGCATCACGTCACCGAAGTGTTTTTCTCAGGGACCTACTCGCAGGTTAGTCCGCAGCCGGGCTTGCCACCCACGCTCAAGCCGGGCTACGCGTTGATCGGCGCGGTGGTGGAAAATCCGGGCGGCACGATCTACTGGCGCGTGACCGGGCCGGCCGCGCAGGTCATGGCGCTTCAGCCCGATTTTGACCAGGCCCTTGCCAGCCTCAAGCCGGCCCCGGCGCCATGACGCTCGCGGAGTTGCCGCACATCTCGCTCTCGCTTTCACCACATGGGCTGGACCTCGACGCCACGCTGGCAAGCGGCCAGGCCTTCTCGTGGAATCGGACCACCGACGGACGCTGGCGCGGCTGGATCGACGGCCGTCCCTGCCTGGTCTGGCGTCATGACGAGGCGCTGCGCGCGGCCGGGCCGGAACTGACGCGTGAGGCGGTCGTCCGCTACTTCGGGCTCGATTTGCCGATGCGCGACATCTTCGCCTCCTTTCCCACCGACCCGTTTTTGGAGCGGGCGCGCGAGTTCGCCCCCGGCCTGCGCGTGCTGCGGCAGGATCCGTGGGAGACGCTTTGCAATTTCATCTGCTCGGCGCTCAAGCAGATCGTGCAGATCGCGCAAATCAACGCGGAGCTGCGCCGCGCGCTGGGTGAACGGGTCGAGCCGCCGCTGCTCCACGCCTATCCCACCGCATCGCGACTGGCGCTGGCCAGTGAGGCGCAACTGCGCGAGTGCAAGCTCGGCTTCCGCGCGAGGCATCTTTTTGTGGCCGCGCGGCAAATCGCGCAGGGCGAGGTGTCGCTGGAAAAGATCGGCGACATGCCGACGCCCGAGGCGCGCGAGGAGTTAATGCGCCTGCAGGGCGTGGGTGAGAAGGTGGCCAACTGCGTGCTGCTTTTCGCCTACGGGCGGCTGGAGGCGTTCCCCATCGACGTGTGGGTGGAGCGCGTGCTGCGGCAGCTTTATTTCAAGGGCAGCAAGCGGGTAAAACTCGCGCGGATGGCCGATTTTTCGCGGGACCATTTTGGGCCTTACGGCGGCTATGCGCAGCAGTTCTTGTTTCACTGGATCCGCAACGATCCGCGCGCGCTGGCGAAGGAAGCGAAATTTCCCGCTCCGCCCAAGCCCGGCAAACGAATCCGAAGGTAGCCTACGCTGTCCTGCGTCGGGCGGTTTCGGACGCGCCACGAGGCAACCGACGGAATGGGGATCTTTTGGAAAGACGGAATACCTTTCTCTGCCGGGGCGAGCTTGTTAGTTTCGGGCGTCCTTCACCATGACCCGTTTGCCGCACTTCTTCCTCCGAATTTTTCTCGCCGCCCTGTTGCTGGCCGCGCTGCCGCTGGCCGCCCAGACCGAGCAACCCGGGACGCCCAATCCCGCCGCGACCCCCGTCGATACGAACATGGCCATTCCCGGCGCTACCGCCCAGGAAAGTGCCGCCGCCGCAGCGGACACCAACGCTGCGCCGGTCATTCCGGTTGCCCCCGTCGCGGCCCCGGTGCCGCAGCTTTCCGCCACACCACCCGCCGCGCCCCCGCGTCCCGTGCCGCCCGACTGGATGATCCTCGGCAACCTGCTGGCTTTGGGTGGAATCGCGGGACTTGTCGCCTGGTTTTGCGGGCTCACGCGCGCACGGCATTGCGGCCATACCTGCACGCTGCTGCTGGCCGGGACGATGTTTGCGTTGGTCGGTTACTGGGCCGGCGGCTTCGCCGTCCAAAGCGGCGGGATGGGCGACGAGCACGCGGCGCTGGCCGCCACGGCCAACGCGTCCGCGATCAGCGGGCTGGATCATGAACTGGGTTTCCTGGTGGGCGGCCATCATTGGGGCCTGATGGGCAGCGCCGGATTTTTCCTCAGTGCCGACGCCGATTCCCGATCGTCCATGACCGCTCTTTTTTTCGGCCAGGCGGTTTTTCTCGCCCTCGGTGTGACGGCTGCGCTCGGCGCGGCGCTGGAACGGGTCCGAATTCTGGCCGTGGCGATCATTGCCTTTCTCGCCGGGACGCTGCTCTTTCCGCTCGTGGCCAATTGGACGTGGGGCGGCGGCTGGCTGGCTGGGCTGGGCCGCGAATTTGGACTCGGTCACGGCGTGGTTGATCTGGCGGGAGCAGGCGCGATTCATCTCGCCGCAGGAACGCTGGCGCTGGTGCTGGCGATTCAGCTCGGGCCGCGCTTCGGCCGGTTCGGGCGCAAGCCCGCGCCGATTCCCGGCCACAATCTGCCACTGGCGCTTCTCGGCAGCCTGGTCGTGTTGATTGCGCTAACCACGCTGAACGCCGTGGCCTATCCCGGCGTGGCGGGCGGTGATTCCCCGGCCGGCGTTGCCGCCGCAAATACGCTGCTGGCCGCGGCGGGAGGACTGGTCGCGTCGTTCATTTTTGTTCTCTATCGCACCCAGCGCCTCGATCCGGTCGCGCTTTGCCGGGGTTTATTGGGCGGCGCGGTGGCCGCTTCCGCGGGCGGCGCGCTGGTCGAAAGCTGGGCCGCCGTGATGACCGGCGCGATTGCGGGCGTGTTGGTGCAGTGGACCGTGCGGCTGCTGGATCGCCGCCAGATCGACGATCCCGTGGGCGTCGTCGCGGTGCATGGCGCGGGTGGCGCGTGGGGACTCGTGGCGCTTGGTCTTTTCGCGAACGACGCGACGGGCGGCGCGATCAACGGCGTCACCGGACCGGTGCGCGGACTCCTCACCGCGCATGACGGACGGCAGTTGCTGGCACAGATCATCGGCGCGGTGATCATCGCCGGGGTGGTCTTCGCGATCGGCTCGGCGTTGGTCATTCTCACGCACAAGATCGTCGGCATCCGCGTGGATATCGCCGACGAAACGGCGGGTCTCGATGAACCGAAGCTCGGCGTGCTCGGTTACCAGGCCGACGCGGAGTTCGAGAAGGAAGGGTGACCGTCGACCTCACTCGACATCCGCGCGTCGTGGCGATTGGATAGGGGATGCCCGCGCCGGTCGACAAATCGCTCATCGTCTCGCTGCACGACGCCCACCCGGGCTCGCGCGCGGCGATCGAGGAGCAACTGCGCTTTCTTGCCGAATATGGCGTGACGCGGACGAGCATTCTCGTCGTGCCGGAGTTTCATCACGAGGGCTCCGTGGTGGCGGACAAAAATTTCTGCGACGCGGTTTCGTCGTGGCAGGCGGCGGGCCACGAGATCGTGCTGCACGGTTATTTTCACGACCGGCGCGCCTCGCCGCGCGAGACACTCGGCACGCTGTTCTGGACGCGCCTTTACACCAGCCGCGAGGCCGAGTTCCTCGACCTGCCGATGGACGAGGCGCGCGTGCGGCTGCGGCGTGGGCGTGAGCTCTTCGCCGCGCAGGGTTGGAACGTGCGCGGATTCATCGCGCCGGCGTGGCTGATGGCGCCGCATCTGCCCGGGCTGCTCGCCGAGACCGGCTTCGCCTACACCAACCGGCTGCGCGATATCGTGCCGCTGCCGCGCGACCGGGTTCCCGTGCCGATCGTCTCGCAATCGCTCTGTTACAGTACGCGCGCGGGCTGGCGACGGGTCGCCTCGGCGTTGTGGAACAAGCAACTTTTCGGAAAATTGCGGGAAACAAACCTGGTGCGCCTGAGCCTGCATCCGCGCGATCTTGAGTTTCGGCTGCTGCGCCGCCAGATTGATCAAATCCTGCGCGCCTCGTTCCGCCGCGGGTTCCAGCCCACCACCTACGGCGATTATGTTGCGCGTTGATCTCCAGCTTCACTCCCGGTTCTCCGACCGGCCGAGCGAATGGATCCTGCGCCGGCTCGGCATGCCGCAGAGCTACAGCGAGCCGGAGGACCTCTACCACAAACTCGACGCGGCGGGGATGACGCACAAGACGATCACCGACCACAACCGACTCGACGGCGCGCTGGCCATCGCGCATCACCCCGACGTTTTCCTGAGCGAGGAGGTGACGACCTACTTTCCCGACGGCTGCAAGATTCACCTGCTGGTGTGGGACCTGAACGAGGCGCAGCACGAGGAAATCCAGCGGCTGCGTCCCAACATTTTCGAGCTCGCGGCGTATCTCCGGCAACAAAAGCTGCCGCACGGCGTCGCGCATCCGCTGGTCAACATCAACCAGGTGCTGACCGTCGCGCATGTGGAAAAACTCGTGCTGCTCTTCCGCGTCTTCGAGGCGCGCAACGGCAACCGCGAGCCGTTGGCGCAGGAGGTGAGCAACCTCTGTCTCGGTTCGCTCACGCCAAAAAAAATCGCGGAGTTCGCGGAGCGTCACAAACTCGAGCCGGCCCACGCCGACGCGCACCAGAAAATCTTTTTCGCCTCGTCGGATGATCACAGCGGTCTCATTCCGGGTCGCACCTATACCGAGGTGCCGCAGGGAAAATCTGCGCGCGATTTTTTCACGAGCATGCTGGCGGGCGACGCGACCCTGCACGGGCCGATGGGCGATCCGCTCACGTTTTCCAGCAGCCTCTACACGACTGTTTTCAGTTTCGCGCGCGACAAGATGAAGCGCAACGCGCCGAAGACAGCCGACCTGCTCGGCAAGATGGCGGGACGTTTTCTGGCCGGCCAAAATCCGACTGCGTTCTCGTTCTCCGAGCGGTTCGGTCATGTCGCGGAATCGATCCGCACGGGGCAGGCGCTCGACTTCGTCAAGCCGGGCGAGATCACGCTCACGCGCGAGATCAGCGCGTTCCTCTCGGATGCGAAGCTCAAGCGCGCGCTGGACCGCATCATCGCCGAGGAGCCGAACGCGCAGCGGCGCTCGTTCCGCATGGCGTCGCACATCGCCAATGAGCTGACCTACCGGCTCATCACGCAATTCCAGAAGCGGCTCAGCAAGGGCAACCTCATCGACGCGTTCCAGACCGTGACGGGGTTGCTGCCGGTCGGCTTTGGCATCCTGCCCTACGTCGTCGCGTTCGGCCAACAGGCGCCCGACCGCGCCCTGCTCGCCCATGTCGCGCGTGATTTCACCGGCGGTCTGCCCAAGCCGCTGCGCAACGAAAAGCGCGCGTGGTTCACCGACACCCTCGAGGACGTCAACGGCGTCGCGCGCACGATCCGCGCCATGGCGCAGGCCGCGGGGGCAGCCGGTGCGGATATCACCGTCGTTACGTCGCGATCCAAACTTTTGATCAACGACATCCCGATCAAGAATTTCCCGCCCGTGGGTGAGTTTGAAATCCCCGAGTACGAGCTGCAGAAGCTCAGCTTCCCGCCCTTCCTCGACATGCTCGACTACGTGCAGCGCGAGGGATTCACCGAGCTGATCATCAGCACGCCGGGGCCGATCGGCCTCTGCGCGCTCGGCTGCGCGAAGTTGCTCGGCCTGCGCACGTCGGGCATCTATCACACCGATTTTCCGCAGTACGCCCGCTTCCTGAGCGACGACGCCTTCATGGAGACACTGGTCTGGAATTACATGCAGTGGTTCTACGGCCAGTGCGACACGGTCTTCGTCAATTCCGAGTTCTACCGCCGCCGGTGGGTCGATCGCGGCATCGCGCCGGAGAAGCTGCGGATCTTTCCGCGCGGGCTTGACACGGAACTTTTCAACCCGAAGCATCGCGACGAAAAATATTGGCCCCAGCGCGGGACGAAAGGCGCGGTGCTGCTTTACGTCGGGCGTGTCTCGCGCGAGAAAGACCTGCAATTGCTGATCGACGTGCTGCCGGCGTTGCGCGCGCGCGCGGAGCCGTTCTCGCTCGTCATCGTGGGTGAGGGGCCCTACCGCGCGGAACTGGAAAAGAAGCTGCCAACAGCGATCTTCACCGGCATCCTGACCGGACGTGAACTGGGCATTGCCTACGCCTCGGCCGATCTCTTCGTTTTTCCGAGCACGACCGACACCTACGGCAACGTGGTGGTGGAGGCGATGGCGGCCGGGTTGCCCGCGGCGGTTTCCGACGTGGGTGGACCGCGCGAGCTCGTCAAAAATCGCGCGATGGGCCGCGTGCTGCGCGCGCGCGATGTCGCCGCCTGGACCGATGGCCTAGCCGAGATGCTTGCCCATTTGCCGACTCCCGCGGAGCGAATCGCGCTGGCCGCGCAGGCCTCGGGTGAACGAAAGTGGGACGAGGCCTTCAACCGCTTCTGGGCGGACGGTTTGGCGTCGCCTGGTAACGGGGACGCCAAAACCTAGCGGTGGTCGACGGAGGTTCCCGGGAAACTGAAACGAGAGGCTCCCTCTATGTCGCCGCGGGCCTGCCGGCCGCGGCTACTGATTTCGACGCCCGCGATCGTTCTCACCATCTACCGCTCCGCAAAAAGCGGATGACCGAGTTCAGCGCCTACGGAGGAGTCGGAGCAGCGTTGGTGTCCGTGCTGGTGCTGCCGCTCGTGTCAGTGGTCTGACGCTCACGGATGATGCCCGCCTGCTTGGCCTCACGGATAATCTGCGCGGCGTTGCTGTCCTTATTCCCGGTTGCGAGCAGGTCGTTCATCAACGCAACAAGCCGGTCCTGCGCCGCCTTCGCGTTCTTCAGGGTCGGTTCCGCGGAGACGAGCTGGCTGTTGACGTAGCTGCGATGCGCCGCCACCTCGTAAAGCTGGTAGAAGGATGAGATGGCAAAAGCCGCCAGGAAGATGACGATCGGCCAGAAAGCCGAATAGGAACGCTCGTTGGGAAAATCCTCGGACATAAAATATTAGTGGGTGGCCGGAGCGGGGGGCGGAGTCGTGGTCGTCGTATCGGGAGCCGCGCTGGGCTTGATCTGGATGTTCTGCCGGGTCAGCAGGTCCTTCAACGCCTGGTCGTCCTGTTGCTGGGCGACCTGGGCGATCCGGCCGGCGATCTGCTGCAGACGGGTGAGGCAGAGCTGGCCTTGCTGGATCGAAGCCTGCGCCTCGCGGGCACGCTGATCGTCCGTGGCGGAGATGCGCACAAGGATGATTTGCAGGAATATACAGAGGGCGATGACCGCGCTAAGGCTGGTCACGATAATAAACTGGAGGCGATTCATGGGAACGTTCCTTTCGTTAGACGAACGGTAAGGACACGCAAGCTTAAAGTGGGAAGCATAGCTTCGGAGTCGTGGCGACAAATAGCGCCGCGTCATCTCCTCCGTTAAGCCGGCCACGCATGCAACGCCGCCTCGGCCAGCCGGTGCAATTCCGCGCGTGTTGCGCCATTGACCGCCTCGACCGCCATGCCCGCGGCGATGGCGGAAAGATAGCGGGCGAGATCGGCGGGATCGGCCCCGGCGGGGAGATCTCCCTCGGCCTTGGCCTGTTGAAAGCGCTTGCGCCACGCGGCGCGGGCCGCAGCACGGCGCGCGATGAGCTCCTGTTTCACGCATTCGCCCGCCGCTCCGCAGGCCAGGGCGCTTTGCACCATCAGGCACCCGCGGGGATTGTTCCGGTCGCTGAGGCCGTCCGCCATGGCGCGCAGCACGGTAGCCACGGCGGCGCGGGCGGTGGGCTCGCGCATGGCCGTCTCGTGGATCTCCGCCGCACCGGCGGCATAATGGTCCAGCGCACGGCGGAAAAGCTCCTCCTTGTTGCCGAAGGCGGCGTAGAGGCTGGGCCGATTGATGCCCATGGCCGCCGTCAACTCCGCCAGCGAGGCGCCCTCGTAGCCATGGCGCCAGAAGACCCGCAGGGCCTGGTCAAGCGCCCGTTCAGTGTCGAACGCGCGGGGACGTCCGCGTGCAGCCAGGGGTGTTTTCATACCGATTGATACAATATAACCGCTTGACCGGCGGTTGTCGATCTCCCATATTTGTACTGGACGATACAGATATAACCAACCACCGCGCGGGTTCATGAAGAACGAACCGGCCGGCCTCAACAGAAAGATACCGCCATGAAAAAACTCGAAGGAAAAGTCGCCGTTGTCACCGGAGCCTCCAAGGGCATCGGGGCCGGCATCGCCAAGCAACTCGCCGCCGATGGTGCGGTCGTGGTCGTCAATTACGCTTCCAGCCGCGAGGGCGCGGACCGTACCGTGGCCGAGATCGCCGCCGCCGGCGGCAAGGCCATCGCCGTGCAGGGTGATGTGAGCAAAAAGGAGGACATTGTTCGTCTTTTCGCCGAGACGAAGAAGGCGTTCGGCACGCTGGACATCCTGGTCAACAACGCAGGCGTCTATCAGTTCGCCCCCTTGGAAGAGGTGACGGAGGAAAGCTTCCATCGTCATTTCAACCTCAACGTCCTCGGCCTGCTGCTCACCACGCAGGAAGCGGTGAAGCATTTCGGCGAAAAGGGCGGCACCGTCATCAACATCAGCTCAGTCGTGGCCACGCTCGCGATACCGGGCTCGGTGGTTTACAACTCAACCAAGGGCGCGGTGAACACAATTACCAAGACCCTGGCCAGGGAGCTCGGGCCGAAGAAAATCCGGGTCGTGGGCGTTGGTCCTGGCCTGGTTGAAACCGAAGGCACAGCCGCCTTCGGCGTGCAGGATGCCGAAAACGAATTCCGCAGGCAGGTCGTCGCCCAAACGCCCGTCGGCCGCATCGGCCAGCCCCAAGACATCGCGTCTGCGGTGGCGTTCCTCGCCTCGGACGACGCGTCGTGGGTGAGTGCCGAGACGTGGTATGTCTCCGGCGGAAACCGCTAAACGCCTCTCTTAGCTTGAAGCGCGGGGCGCCGTTCCATCGGCGCCTCGCCTTTGTGCGCACGGCCAGCTACGCTTCCGCCGCGTGCGCTGGCTTATACCTGGTTTCAGGCGGGATTGATTGTCGCTGCAGGATTTTTCATCTACGCGCCCGCGCTCCACGGCGCATTTCTCTGGGACGACCCGCAATACGTCACGGCCAACCCGCTGCTCCGTGCGCCCGCCGGTTTGTGGAAGGCGTGGACCGCGCCCGGCAGCGTGATGGAATTCTACCCGCTGCAGGAGACGGTCCTGTGGCTGCAATGGCATTGGTGGGGGCCTGAGCCCTTCGGCTATCACCTCACCAATGTGGTGCTGCACATCGTCAGCGCGCTGTTGCTCTGGCGGTTTTTCGCGCAGCTGGGCCTGCGCCACGGATGGCTTGGCGGCCTGATTTTCCTGCTGCATCCGGCCAACGTCGAGTCGGTCGCGTGGATCTCCGAACTCAAGAATGCGCTCGCGATGCCGTTCTTCCTTGTGGCCATGACGGCGCTGGTGCGCTTCGACGAAACGCGGCGCGGAAGGGATTACGCGCTGTCTCTCGGTGCCTTCACGCTGGCGATGCTGGCCAAGATCAGCATGGCGCCGTTTCCCTTCGTGATCCTGCTCTATGCGTGGTGGAAGCGCGGCCGCGTGGGCGCGCGCGATGTGCGCGTGGCGTCGCCGTTCCTCGCCGTTGCCGTCACGCTCGCCGCGCTGACGGTATTGGCGTACGAGCGCTTCGGCGCGCTGCATCCGGGCCATCCGGCCGTGCCGCCGATTGGCGGTCCTCTAGCGCGGCTGGCTCTGGCCGGATTGACGACCTCCTTTTATTTTGCGCATCTGATCTGGCCGTGGCCGCTCGTGCCGATTTATCCGCAGTGGACGGTCAATCCCCCGTCGTGGCTCGACGTGCTGCCGTGGATGGCGTGGTTCGTCCTGCTGGCCTGGGCCTGGCGAAAGCGCACGACGTATGGCCGGCACGTGCTGCTCGGCCTCGGCGTCTTCCTGCTCATGATCGCGCCGTTCAGCGGACTGGCGACCCAGAGCTACATGTACTTCGCGTGGGCCATGGACCATTTTCTCTACATCGCCATGATCGGCCCTATCGGGCTTGTCGTGGCCGGGCTTGATGCGCTGGCCCGACGCGTGTCGATGCCGTTGCGCTGGGTAGGTGGCGGGATCGTTGCGTGCGTCCTTCTTACGCTTGGGATGGAGAGCCGCACGTACGCTGCTCAGTGGGCCAGCGGCGAGCGGCTTTGGGTCTACACGACGCGGCACGCGCCCGCCGCGTGGCTGGCGTGGTACAACCTGGGTAATGTCGCGCAGTACAGCGGGCGATTTGACGAGGCGATCCCGCTTTACCAGCAGTCGATCCGGCTGAACCCGGGCTTCGACTGGAGCCATAACAATCTCGGCATCTGCCTGGCCTCCTCGGAACAGCCGTCCGACGCGATCCCGCAATATCGCGAGGCGATCCGCCTCCGGCCGAACTTCGCGGAAGCGCACAACAACCTGGCCAACGCCTTGTCGCAGACCGGCCGGCTCGACGAGGCCATCGCGGAGTATCAGATGGCGCTCACAGAGCAACCCGACCTGATTGCCGCGCGCTATAACATGGCGCTGGCTTTGCTGGACGCGGGTCGTCGACCGGAGGCCGCCGCGCAACTGCGCGAAATTATCGACGAAAAGCCCGACTTTACGCCCGCGCACGTCCTGCTGCAGGAAGCGAAATGACGTCAAGGTAGCCGACGTCGGCCCGACGCCGGTCGCGAGTGGAAAAATTGGGGAAGAGGGATGCGCATCGGTCACGCGATCGAGAGGAATCCCGCTTTTCCCGGCCGTGTCAGCCACGGGGAGGATGCGCGCAAAAGGGAGATGTTACGCAGGGAGGAATTTCTTCGGCCCGCACCGCCATCGGGCCGATGGCGGCTACCTTCTGCCGCGCGAAATGACATCTCCCGGACAGCCTTTTCTCTTGCTGCATTTTTTCTGATTTCCTAGTCTCATCCTTTCCCGCCTGCGGTGCCGTTGTGCCCCGCCGCGCGTCTCTTTTTCCCTATGCCTGATAACCTCTTTTCGCCCGGTGAACGCATCGACCGGATCAACGTCGCGGACGAAATCCGCAACTCGTTCCTCGATTACTCGATGTCGGTCATCATCTCGCGCGCACTGCCCGATGTGCGCGACGGCTTGAAGCCTTCCCAGCGCCGCATTCTCTACGCCATGCACGAGCTGGGCCTTGTCCCCGGCCGATCGACCTCCAAGTGCGCGGGCATCGTCGGCGAGACGATGAAGAATTTCCATCCCCACGGCGACCAGGCCATCTACCCCACGCTCGTCCACATGGCGGAGCCGTGGTCGATGCGCGAGCGGTTGATCGAGGGTAAGGGAAACTTCGGTTCCGTCGAAGGCGACGCCCCGGCGGCCATGCGGTACACCGAGGCGCGGCTGACGCACCTCGGCGCGATGTTGATGGACGACATCAACAAGGACACGGTCAATTTCGTCCCGTCCTACGATGAGAAGAACATGGAGCCGGTCGTGCTCCCGGCCGCGTTCCCGAATTTGCTCGTCAACGGCGGCACCGGCATCGCCGTCGGCATGGCCACCAACCTCGCGCCGCACAACCTGGTCGAGGTCATCGACGCGATCTGCGCGCAGATCGACAAGCCGGACATCACGATTGCGCAGTTGATGGCCAAGTACATCAAGGGCCCCGATTTCCCCACCGGCTGCACGCTCATCGGCACGGCCGGCATCAAGAGCTATTTCGAGACCGGCCGCGGCAGCGTCAAGGTCCGCGCCAAGGTCTCCACCACGACTCCCAAGGGCGGCAAGGAACAAATCATCGTCGAGGAGATTCCGTTCAACGTGAACCGCGCGGAGCTCGTCTCCAAAATCGCGGACCTGGTCAATTCCAAGGAGATCACCGACATCACCGATGTCCGCGACGAATCGGATGCGAACACCCGCGTGGTCATCGACCTGAAGCGCGACGCGGTCAGCAAGGTCGTCATCAACAAGCTCTACAAGATGACCGCAATGGAGACCTCCTTCTCCGTCAACCAGCTCGCGATCGATGCGGGCCGCCCGAAGACGCTCAATCTCAAGGAACTGATCAATTGCTACATCGAGCATCGCCGCGAAGTCGTGATGCGTCGGACCCGTTTTGAGTTGCGCGAGGCGCAGCGCCGCGCCGAGGCGCTGGAAGGCTATCTCATTGCCCTGGCGAACCTGGACGAGGTCATCAAGATCATCCGCCGCTCCTCCGATCGCGAGGAGGCGCGCGGCAAGCTGGCCGCCTACAATTTCACCCGCGCCGAGGCCGAGTCGTTCGGCATCGCCATCCACGCGCCGAGTCGCCTGACCAACAACCGCTACATCATCAGCGCGGAGCAGGTCAACGCCATCCTCGAACTCCGCCTCTATCAGCTCACCGGCCTGGAGCGCGGCAAGATCACGGACGAGTACAAGGACCTGCTCAAGAAGATCAACGACCTGATCGACATCCTGGCCAAGGAAATTCGCGTGCTTTCCATCATCAAAAAGGAGCTGCAGGCCATCAAGGAGAAGCACGGCAACGAGCGCCGCACGCAGATCGTCGCCGACGAGGGCGAGATGAACATCGAGGACCTCATCGCCAATGAGGGCGTGATCATCACGCTCACCCACGCCTCGCTCATCAAGCGCACCAACATCAGCAGCTATCGCGCGCAGCGGCGCGGCGGCCGCGGCGTCATCGGCATGACCACGCGCGAGGGCGATACTCCCGAGGACTCCGACGATTTCGTCGAGCATCTCTTCACCGCCTCGACCCACGATTACCTGATGTTCTTCACCAACACGGGTCGCGTCTATGTCGAGCGGGTGCATGAGATCCCTGACATGGGTCGTGCGGCCAAGGGACGCTCCATCGCCAATTTGCTCGAGATGAAGCCGGGCGAAAAAGTCGCCGCGCTCATCCGCATCGAGTCGCGCCGCGACGCGCAGGGCAACGACACCACCTGGAAATCGGGCGGGTTCGTTCTCTTCGCCACGCAGCAGGGCACGGTGAAGAAAACGTCGCTGGAAGATTTTGCGAATTGCCGTAAGGGCGGCATCATCGCCATCGGCATCGAGCAGGGTGACAACCTCATCGAGGTGCGCCTGACCAGCGGCACAAGCGAGGCGGTGCTCATCACCCGCGAGGGCATGAGCATCCGCTTCGAGGAATCCGATGTGCGCTCCATGGGCCGCCCCGCTACCGGCGTGCGCGGCATTATGCTCGACAAGGAAGACCGTGTCGTCGCGCTGGCCGTGGTCGATACGGGTTCGACCCTGCTCGTCGCCGGTGAAAACGGCATCGGCAAACGCACCGCGTTTGACGAGTACCGCACGCAGACCCGCGGCGGCAAGGGCATCATCACGATGAAGACCAACGACAAGACCGGTCGCGTTGTCGGTGCGCTCACCGTCACCGATGCGGACGAGATCATGCTGCTCACCCAGCAAGGCCAGATGGTCCGCACCCCGGTGAAGGACATTCGCGAAGCGGGCCGCAATACGCAGGGCGTGAAGCTCATCAACCTCGCCGCTCCCGATAAGCTGACCGCCATCGCGCGCGTCGTGTCGGAAAAGAGCGAGGACGAAGCGACCGAAGGCGAAGGCGGACTGAACGTTTAGGTTTCGATTCCGTCATCCCGGGCCTTCATAAACCCGGGATGGCGGAGACTTACGGCGTGATCTGGAATTCCGCTTCCTGCGTCGCATCCGAGCTTCCGCCGACCCACACCTGCACGTCGCCCGGTTCGATCGTCTTCTGCATGCTCAGGTCGTAGTGCGAAATGTCGTCGCGGCCGAGCGTGAAAGTGAGATGTTGCGTCTCGCCCGGCTTGAGCGATACGCGTTGAAAACCGCGTAGTTCGCGCACGGGTTCCTCGATCGTCCAGCCCGTGACGCGTATATAGAGCTGTGCGATTTCCACGCCCGCTACGCTGCCGGTGTTCTTCAAGTCGACGTCCACCCGCACCTCACGCGATGGCGGAAAAAGCCGCCCGCGCGGCGGATGCACCCACTGGTGCGCGGAGATTTTCTGCTGGCTGAGCTGAAGCGGCCCGTAGGTGAATTTCGTGTACGAAAGGCCATGCCCGAACGGAAAGAGCGGCGCGTTCGTCTCGTCGATGTAGCGCGAAAAGTATTTGTACTCGCCGACCGGCGGATGGCTGAGGTCGAGCGCCGTCGCCGGTCGGCCCGTGGGCAGTTGATTGTAGAAAAGCGGTTCCTGGCCGACGGCGCGCGGGAACGTCGCGGTGATCTTGCCGCTCGGGTTCACGTCGCCGAAGAGGATGTCAGCCACGGCGTGGCCCGCCTCGATGCCGGGGTACCACGCCTCGACGATAGCTGGGACGTTCGCCGCCGCCCACTTCAAGGCCAGCGGCCGGCCATCGAACAGGACAAGCACGGTCGGCTTGCCCAGGTTGGTCACGGCCTCGAGCAACTGCTCCTGGTTGCCGGGAAGATCGAGCCGCGTGACCGAGGTTGATTCGCCCGACATCTGCGGCCCTGATTCCCCCAGCGCCAGCACCACCACGTCGGCCTGCTTCGCCGCGGCCAGCGCCGCGTCGAAGCCGTCGTCGGAATCAGTCTCGATTTCGGTGCCCTTCGCGTAGAGCAGCTGCGTCTTCGCGGCGAGGCAGCGCTGGCGCAATGCGTCGCGCAGCGTCACCGCATCTGCCGGATCGCCCTTCGCGGTCCACGAGCCGTACATGTCGACCGCGGAATCGGCCAGCGGCCCGATCAGCGCAATGCGCGGCGCGGTTTTCACCAGCGGCAGCGTCGGCCCGCGAAACGGAATCGCCGTGCCGTTCTTCAGCAGCACGATGGTCTCCTCCGCGGCCTGGAGCGCCAGGGCGCGCTTTTCCGGCGTGGCCTGGTAGGGCGGCGCTTTTTCGTCCGCGTAGGGATGATCGAAAAGGCCGAGCGCGAACTTGACGCGCAGCACGCGTCGCGCCGCCTCGTTGATCACGGCCGGCTTGAGTTCGCCGCCCCGCACCAGGTTGGCCAGCTGGGTGCGGTACAGGTCGCTCATCATGTCCATGTCGACGCCGGAGCTCAGCGCCTTGCGCGCGGCCACCGCGGGCGTCTCGGCCACGCCGTGATTCAACAACTCGCGGATCGCGCCGTAATCGCTCACGACCGCCCCGCCGAAATTCCAGTCGTGGCGCAGGATCGTCGTGAGCGTGAACGGATCGGCGCTGGCCGGCACGCCGTTGAGCGGATTGAACGCGCTCATCACCGTCGCCGCGCCGGCGTCGATGCCCGCATGATAAGGCGGCAGGTAAATCTGGCGCAGGCTCAACTCGGACATGTCGACCGTGTTGTATTCGCGGCCCGCATTCGGTGCGCCGTAGGCGGCGAAATGCTTCACGCACGCCGCGACCGAATCCGGCTTCGACAAATCGTCGCCCTGGTAGCCGTGCACATAAGCGCGCGCCAGCACCGAACCCAAAAACGTGTCCTCGCCCGCGCCCTCGGTGATGCGGCCCCAGCGCGCGTCGCGCGCGATGTCGACCATGGGCGAGAAGACCCAGCGCACGCCATCGGCCGCCGTCTCCTCCGCCGCCACGCGCGAGACCTTGTCGACGAGATCGGGATCGAAGCTCGAGGCCAGCGCCAGCGGAACCGGGAAAATCGTGTGGTCGCCGTGGATCACGTCGTAGCCGAAAATCAGCGGGATATGATGCGGGCTCTTTTCCATCGCGATGCGCTGGTAATGGTTCGTCTCCTTCGCGCCGACGACGTTGAAGAGCGAGCCCACCTGGCCCTGCGCGATGAGCTTGTCGTAGTCGATGCGCTTCGCATCGGGGCCGGTCAGCACGCCCGCGGTGTACTGGCAGAGCTGGCCGATCTTTTCCTCCAGCGTCATGGAGGCGAGCAGCTTCTCCACGCGCGCATTAAGCGCCTCGTCGGTGAACTGGCGGTTCGGGACGATCTCCTGCTCCTCGAGTTCGCGCAGGCGGACGCGCTGATATTGCCGGTCGGCCAGCAGGGCCACGACGACGAACCCGAGCGCGATCACGGTGGCGATCAGGACCGCCTCGCGGTGCGGCAGCGGGATGGTCAGGAAACGGCGCGGTCGGGACATTCGCTTCAAAATGGAGAACGAGCGGATGTGCGCAAGAGCGTTCTAAAATTTCTAAAGGCAGCGGCGATCTGTGACCGTCGCATTTATTGCCTTCGCTCCGGAATCTCAGCGACAGTCATAGACCGCCGCTACATCTAGAGGAGGGAAGCCCGAGTTAACTCTCTTTGTTCTTGGCCGAGGCGGCCTGGGTCAGCAGGACATCCTTTTCGGCGGGATCGGCCAGCACTGCGGCTTCGCGATTCGCGTCGCCCATGCTGATCTCGGGGATGGTGCGCCGCACATCGATGTGGCGGGGAGCACGAATGCCAAGGCGCACCCGGAGATTGTCCACCGCGAGGATGGTGATCTCGATATCGTCAGCGAGTTTAATCGCCTCGCCGACCTTGCGGCTGAGCACAAGCATGTAACACCGATAGCAGAATCAGAGCTGCAGGCAAAGGGCTTCCGTTTTTTCCAGCGAGGGACTCAACGAAACGGTGACCTGCCGCGCCTGGCGATTGCGCACATTGACGAGCAGCGGCGCGTTCGGTTTGGCCTGTAGGGTGGTGCGGTTGTTCTGCTTCTGGATGCGCAGGATGAAATAGACGGCGTAGTCCATCGGATCGACCGAGCCCATCTCCTCCAGTTCCGCGTCATCGACCTCGAGCATGAAATCCTTGTCCCACGCGTAGGCGTCGACCAGCGCAAAGGCCAGGCCGGGATCGGAAATGGAGTGCATCCAGACAAAGGGCCGTTCGTCGGGCTTTTGCGCCATGACGAACTGGCGGCTGGCGGGGAAACCGGGCAGGCCGTCGCGAAACTCGATGATCTTGTCGCGGATCGCGTCCACCGGGGGTTCTTCGAGGAGGTTGCTGTGCATGGGATGTATTCTGTTGGGTTATCTAGGAAGTCGCTACTTGGTCCATATAAGTGAGGATGGAAAGATTCATCACGCGCGTACCGGCCTCGAGACTCGCCTGGTACTGCATCTCGAGCTGCTGCAACTGCACGGAGGCGGTGGGAAGGTTGGTCTGGACGAGGCCGCTGATGGTGGTGCTCTCGGAGGTCGTCTGCTGGCTGAGCTGCGTGGTCGCGGTCGCGACGGCCGACATGCTGGCGGCCGTGCTGCCGACGTAGGAGGAAACCAGGTTCAACGCACTGGCGACGGCGGTCGTGTCGGTGCCCAGCAGCGCGGTGGTGTTGCCGGAATTCAGGTCCGAGATCGCCTGGTTCAATGCGCCGAGAACGTCGGTGCCGGAAGACGAATCGTAGAGGAATCCATCCACGGCAGGTGGCCCCGAGCTGCCCGCGGCGATGGTGACCTGGACCGGGTTGCCGGCCTGGACATCGATCAACGTCGTGTCGCCGTTGGTGCCCGTGCTGTAGGCGCCGCTGCTGGTGATGGGCGGCTGGTTGCTCGTGCCGCCGAAGAGATAGGATCCGTTGGTGCCCTTTTGGTTGACGATGCTGGTGAGCTCGGTGACGAGGCTCTGCATCTCCGTGCCGACGTTCTGCAGGTCGGAGGCCGACATGTTGCTCGTCACGCCTGCCAGAAATTCGCCGGCCTGTGCCACGATCTGGTGGAGGCTGGTCATGGCCTGGTTGTTCGTCGCGGTCATCGTCGTCGCCGTCGCGGCCGCATCGGCGAACTGGCCCAGTTGAGCCAGCGTGTTCTGGTCCTGCGCCGCCTGGGAATAGAGCGTGGGATCGTCGGAAGGATTCTGGATGCTGTTGCCGGTGGAAATCTCCTGCTGCAGCGTCGCGAGCTGCTGCTGCGCCGTCTGCGAGCTGGCGACGATGAGGTTGGTATACGTGTTGGAGGTGACGCGCATGGCTAGGATTGGGTGGCGTTCAGGAGCGTGGTGTAGAGACCGGAAATCGTGGTGATGAACCGCGCCGAGGCGGAGTAGGCCTGCTGGAAGCTGATCAGGTTGGTCATCTCATCGTCGATGGAAACGCCCTCGACCGATTGCTGTTGCGTCTGCAACTGCGAGGTGACCTGGTCCTGCGTCGTCTGGTTGGCGGTCGCGGTGCTCACCGCCGTGCCGAGGTTGGAAACGAGGTCCTGAAAGGCCGGGATGATCGAGGACGAGGTCTGGAGATTGGCCATCGCCGTCGCGTTGCTGCCGTCGAGCGGCCCACTGCCGTTGCCCGCTGCGATGAGCGAGGGATTGGCGGCGACGCTGGAGCTGACGGCGATGTCGCCTGCGCCCGTGCCGGTAAAGAGCGCCGTGCCGGCGTTGCCGTTGAGATCGAAGCCCGCTTCGTTCTGCGTGTTCAGCTGGGACTTGAGAGAATTGGCCACGTCGTCGAGCGAGGCGAGCAAGCCCGTGCCGCCGTCCGCCGCGGGCGCGCCGATGAGTACGTTGGCCACTTCCAGGTCCGAGCCGAGCGAGCCGGAGGAGGGAATGCCGGACCCGAGCGGGCCCGAGCTGCTGCCCGAGACCGTCAGCGGCACGGAGGCGTTCGCGTTGTAGGAAACGCTCAGGCTCTGGGTCGTCCCGGCGCCGCCGCCGTTGCTGCCGCTGACCAGTACTACGGAGGGCGCATCGGCCAGCGCGATGGTCACCGTGCCGTTGGTTTGCGTGGTCGCCGTGACGTTGACGAGCTGGGACAGCTGGTTGACGTCGTTGTTCCGGGTGTCGATGAGGTCGTTGGCCGTGCCGCCGGAACTCGCCTGGATCGAGGTGATCTGCTGGTTGAGCGACGCGATGGTCGTGGAGAGCTGGTTGATCTGGCTGGTGATGGAGCCGGCGTCCGTGCCGATCTGCCCCTGCGTCTGCTGGACGCGCGAGTAGGCGCCGTTGAGCGCCGTGGTCAGCGTGGTGGCGTCCTGGACGACTTCCTGCCGCGCGGTGGAATCACTCGGGGAGGCCTCCAGGTTTTGCAGGGAGCCAAAGAAATTGTTGAGCGCGGTCTGGATCGCGCCGCTGCTGGTGGAGGAGCTGGTGCCGTCGCTCGAGGCCGACGTGGAGCTGAACTGCTCGCCCAGCGCGGTTTGCACCGTGGTGGTCAGGCTGGTCTGGTTGTCGGCGAAGCCCTGGCCGCCGAGCGACTGCTGCACCAGCGAGTCGAGCAGGGTGCTGCGCAGGCTTTCGATGCTGGAGACCGTCGAGCCGGTGCCCACTTCGCCGTTGCCGTCGGAGACGGTTTGCGACTCGGTCAGGTCGGCACGCTGCCGGACATAGCCCGGCGTGTTAACGTTGGACAGATTGTTGCCGATAATCTGGATCGCCTGCTGCTGCGTATTGAGCGACTGGGCGCCCAGGTAGAGGCTGCTGTTGAGTGAGATTCCGCTCATGGTCGTCGGGCGCTAGATGCGCGTCTCCAGGAGTCCGCCGCCGAGGTCGGTGCGGAAGGAATGGCCGTTCGCGTTGTAGAGATGGAGCGGCGTGTCGCGTTCCATCACCTGCTGGAAAAGCTGCTGCAGGAAGAAGAGGGAATGCTCAAGCAGCGTGCGGTTTTGCTGCGCCAGCCGCTTGATGTGCGCCAGCTTTTCCTGGATGGACGTTTGCGGCGAATTTTCGCCCTTGCGCGCCAGGTCGAGCTCGCGCTTCACGTCCACTTCCATGCTTTGCAGGCGCACGCCCATCCATTCGATGGATTGCGACGTCGTGGCCAGCTCGTCGGTCTTGCGGGCGAGGATGAACGCCTGCTCCTTGCGCTGCAACGCGATCAAGGTTTCGAGCAGCGTGTCGAACTCGCGCAGGATGGGGCTGACAGTCTTAGCTGGAGGTGCCGTGGGCATGAGGTGTAGTGGGGGTTAAGCCATGCAGATGCGGCTGCGGCGGGGTGAGCGATTTTTCCAGCATGCTGGCAAGACCGAAGCCGCCGCCGGAGGTGACCTGCTGGGTCAGCGCCTGCTGGATGAAGTCCTGGTAGAGGCCGGACTGCTGCGATTCCTCCGCGCCGCCCATGCCCTTGCCGAGTTCGGACAGGATCTGGCCGGCGAAGATTCCCTCGATCGCCTTGCAGGCCGCCTTGAGGCGCGCGGGCTGGGTTGCGCCGCTCATTCCGGCTGTTCCGCCTGAAAGCAGGTCGGGCGAAAGCATCGGCGTGATGGAAGAAGTAGAAAAACTCATTCGAGGACAAGCTCCGCGTTAAGGGCCCCGGCATCCTTGATCGACTGGAGGATCGACATCAGCTCGCGCGGTGTCGCGCCCATCGAGTTGAGCGCGAAGGCGACATCCTCCACGGTGGGCATCGGCTTGAAGACCACGATGCGGCGTTTTTCCTCCGACACGCTGGTCGTGGTCTGGTTGACGACCTCGGTATGGATGCCCGGATTGGCGCCGGCTGCGCCGCCGCCGCCGCCCGCTCCGCCAAAGGAATTGCCCGTGAAGGAATTGGGCTGAGAGACTTCCGGCGTGCTCGAGACGGCCACGGTCAGGTTGCCGAAAGCCACCGCGATCTTGGAAATCTGGATGTTGGCATTGGCCACGATCGTGCCGGTGCGCTCGTTGATCACGATGCGCGCGTTCACGTCGGGGACGAAGGAGGCGTTTTCGATCCGCGCCACGAATTCCATCTGCTTTTCCGGCGCCTGCATGTCGGGTGGGACGAAGACGTTGACGGTGGTCGGGCTGATCGCCTCGGCGATCGGGGCGACCTGGTCGTTGATCGCGTTGGCCATCCGTACGGCTGAAGTGAAGTCGCCCTGGTTGAGCACGATCTGCAGCACGCCGCGCGAGAACACGGTGGTTGGAATCTCGGCCTCCATCATGGCGCCGTCGGTTACGACACCGGAGTTGAGATGGTTTTTCTGCACCGATGATCCGCCGGAGCCGCCCGTGCCGGCGTCGAAGCCGCCGAGGAATACGCTGCCTTGGGCTACCGCGTAAATCTTGCCGTCGCCGCCGATAAGCGGCGTCTGCAACAGCACGCCGCCCTGCAACGATTTGGCATCGGCCAACGATGCCACTATCGCGTTCAACTTGGCGCCCGGCGGTGAGAAAGGAGGCACGTTCACCGTCACCATGACGATCGCCACGTTCTTGTTGGTGATGTCGGTCGGCTGGATCATGATGCCGAACCGGCGCGCCATGTTCGCCATCGTCTGCTGGGTGAAGAGCTTGTCGGAATCGCCCGAGCCATCGAGACCGGTGACCAGGCCGTAGCCGATGAGTTGATTGTCGCGGGCTCCTTCGACGGTCGCCACGTCCTTGATCCGGGTCTGGGCCGCGGCGAGCGCGGGCAGCAGCGCGAGGAGGATCATGACGAGGCCGACGCGGGCAAGCACCGAGATCACGACGGCGGTCAGGCCGAGATGCGCGAACGGGCCGCGCGGCGTGCGGCTAAAATGGATCGAGGAATTCATAGAGTTTGGTCAGCCAGCCCTTGCGCTGGTCTTCGGTGAGGGTGCCCTTGCCCTTCTGGATGATCTGGAGATCGGCCACCATGCTGGAGCTGATGGTGTTGGTGGTGCTGAGATCGGACGGCCGCACGAGTCCCGTCAGGATCATGGCCGTGTCCTCGTCGCCCGCCTTGGACAGGCGCCGCGCCGCGACCTGCAGCACGCCGTTGGGCAGTACCGCGATGACCCGCGCCTGGATGGTCGTCGAGGTCGCCTCGCTGTTCTTCACCGTGCCGCCGCCGCCGAAGGACTGCGTGCTGCTCCACTGCGTCGTGGGCGAGGCTCCGTGGTTGTTGAGGAAATTGAAACCGTGATTGGTGCCGTCGTTGGGATAAAGCAGCGCATTGAGCACCGCGTCCACCGCCGTGGTCTTGGCCGTCGTCGTGTTCTGGTCCTTCTCGACCGTGTTTTGCAGGTCGACCACGATGGTCACTAGGTCGCCGACCGAACGGGCCAGCGGATCGCTGTACATGTTGGCCTGCGGAGCATCGGAAACCGTGGCGATGTCGCCGGTGTGGCCCCAGATCGAGCCGACCGTCGGCTCGCCCGGATCGGCGCTCGCGAGTCGCGCAAAACCGAGAACGAAAGCGGTGAGGCAAATGGCCTTATTCAGCATATTCGAGGGTCCTTTCATCGACGACGCGGGCGTTGAAAACCTTGTGCGAGGTCATGTTCTGCACCTCGATGATCTGGTCCTTCACGCCGCTCGCCATGGCCTTGGCCTGGAGCGTGATCGAAAGGCCGTTGCGATCGTAGAGGACCGTGACGAGGTCATCGCGGTTCACCAGCGTCGGCTCGACCCAGTCGTTTTCCATCAGGATCTTGCCCTGCGTCAGGATGTGCGCGGTCACTTTGTTCTCGGGGAATGTCATGGCCGGCTGTAACTGGCCGGGAATTTTCAGGACGTTCGTTTCGACTTGTTGGAAATCGGTCGCGGTCAGCGGCTGGCCGGTGGGGATGCGGCTGGCGGTCTGCCAGACCACACGCGTGCACGCCCAGTGGAAGCGCACGTTTTGCGTCACGGCCAGCTGGCCCTGTTCCTGGAATTGGAGCGAGGCCTCGCCCCACTCGTTGCGCAGCGTGCCGTTGCCTAGTTCCACGCGGGCGTCGATTTCGCCGCGAGGGATCAGGAACGGTTTGAATCCGTCCAGCTCGAGCACTGCGAACTTGCTGTCGCCGGGAAGTTGTCGCGCCAGTTCGGCGCCGATGATCTGGCGCACCTGGGCTTCGTCGCAGGTTTCCGCGGGCCGTGTGATGGCGCAGGCCTTGGCGCCGGTCCAGGTGGGCATCTGCTGCTTGATCGAGTCAGGCAGAAGACTGGCGACCTGGTCCTGCGTCCATGTTTCCGATTGGCCGAGCGCGGGCGACGAGGCCAGCACGACGGAAAGATCGTCCTCGCTTAGGCCCTGCGACGATTGCAGCAGGTCGTTGAGCGTGATGTTGCCGGAGGTCATGAGCTGCTGGTCCTTCAATTCGAGGACGACGGCAGCCGGGGCGAGCGTCGGTGCGAAAACCAGTGCGCCGAGCGCGAAGAAGAGGGAAAGGATTTTCATCGGGACGCTCCTTAGTGGCGCATGTTGTTCGCCATTTGCATCATGTCGTCGGAAGCCTGGATGGCCTTCGAGTTGATTTCGTAGGCGCGCTGCGCCTGGATCATGTTCACCATCTCCTCGACCACCTGGACGTTGGACGTCTCGGTGTAGCCCTGCGCCAGGGTGCCGAGTCCGTTCGTGCCCGGCGTCTGGCCGTCGACCGCCGTGCCTGCGGCATCGGTGGCCGTGTATAGATTGCTGCCCTGGCTGCTGAGACCCTCCGGATTCGGGAAGTTGGATATGGTGATCGGGCTGATCTTGGCTGTCGTGCCGTTGATCACGGCGGAAATCGTGCCGTCGGAGCCGATGGTCACGTTGGTGGCCTTCGGATCGATCTGGCCCGCGCCGGTGAGGAGATAACCCTGGCTGGTCACGATCTGGCCGTCCGCGTTGACGATGAACGATCCATCACGCGTGTAGGCATTGCTGCCGTCGGGCATCGTGAGCTTGAAGAAACCGGTTCCCTGGATGGCGACGTCGTAGGTATTGCCGGTCTGCTGCAGGCTGCCTTGGGAAAAATTGCGTTCCGTCGCGACCGGCTTCGATCCGTAGCCGACCTGGATGCCAGTCGGCGTCGTGGTCGAGTCGGTCGAGCTCGCGCCCGGGGCTTCGGCCGTGTCGTACATCATTTCCTGGAACTGCACGTTCGCCTTCTTGAAGCCGGTCGTGTTGACGTTCGCCAGATTGTTCGCGATCACGTCCAGGTTCATTTGCTGGGCTTCCATGCCGCTCGCGGATGTCCAAAGGGCTCGAATCATGGTGTCTCCTTGTTCCTAAAAATCGTGCGGCGCATTATCCCTGCGGATGCGCTCCCAGGGTGGTGATCAACTGGTTGGTGTTGTCGTCGACGGCCATGACCGATTTCTGGTTGGCCTCGTAAAGTCGCACGGCCTGGATCATGTCGGCCATTTGCTGGACGGGATTGCCGTTGCTCTGCTCCAGGCTGCTGGGCATCACCTGGTCTCCGGCCGCGAGTCCCTGTTCCACGTCGCTGGGTTTTGTCGCGGTAAAACGGCCCTCGGCGCCCGGTTGCAGCGAGGCGGACGGATTGGCGAAATGGGCGAAACCGACCTTGCCCACCGTCGCGCCGCCGATCGAGATCGTACCGTCGGAACCGACGGAAGCGGTGGACGCCGTGGCCGGGTCAACCGTGATGGCCGAGTCGCCCGAGCCGAGCACCGCGGCGCCGTCGGCGGTCCGCAGTTCACCGCGGGGGGAGATGGAAAAGGCGCCGTCGCGGGTGTAGCTCGTCGAGCCGTCAGCCTCGCGCACTTCGAAGAACGCCTTTCCTTCAATGGCCATGTGGTACGGCCCTGTGGAGGGTGCGATGGGGCCCTGCGAAAAATCGGTGACGCCCTTCATCTGGATCCCGGACGGATTGCCCGAGGTGCCGGACTGCAAGCCGTCGGAGGCCAGCGTCGGGTCGGTCGAGAAGACAGGCAGCGTCTGGCGATAGCCCGGCACCGATTGCAGCGAAAGATTTTCGCTGATCATCTGCTGGTAATCCTGGCCGACGCGCATTCCGGCGGCCGCGCTGTACATGCCTACGTTCATAGCTTCGGTGTTCCTTTGCACATGCCATGCCACGGAGAAAAAACGCCGGCTTTTCCGGTTTTACCTCTGAAAAACGCACGACTCCTTGTGCGAGCCTCAAAAGGCGACGGATAATTATTCCGTTTCACCGGGTGTTTAGTCATTTCGTTGCGCCCTTTTCTTCCGTATTCCAGCAACGGAACCGGGTCACGTCGCCGCAGCCGCAGCCGCAGACCAGCTCCAGGTCGCAATAATCGGCGCCTGAGCCGACCATCCGGACCTCGGCGTTCTTGTGTGCGACTGCCGCGATTCCGGCCACCGGCGCGGCTTTGTCGGGCGACGCGAACTGGGCGGCCTGGTCGGCCTTGATGACGCGCACGGTGTGGACGCCGTTTTCGGAGCGGAAGATGGCGGGGGAAAGTTTAGAGGGAGTCATTGGTTTCTGAATTGCGGGTGAGGTCCTGGACTTCGTCCGGCTTGAGCCGGGCGACAATGGTGATGCGGCGGTTTTCCTCCGCCTCGGGCTTCACGCCCTCGAGCGGTACGCGGTCGGAGTAACCGATCACACGCCAGAAGCGGTCGGGGTGGAGGCCGGAATCCTGCAGCATGTCGCGCGCGGCGATCGCCCGCGTGGTGGAGATGTCCCAGTTCTGGTTCGGCTGGTCGCCGCCGGGGGTATTGAGGGCGCTGCCAATCTCCGCGCCTTTCTGCGTGTGGCCTTCGACCTCGAGCTGAAAGGGAAAGCGGTCCAGGTACCACGCCGTCGTCTTGAGCACCCACGTGCCGTAGTTGGTGAGATGCGCGGTGCCCGGATTGAAGAACGGCTTCGCAGAGCTGTCGATGACGGTAATGCGCACGCCGTCGGCCAGGAACTGGTAGCGGATCAAGTCGTCGCCCGACTCGCTGCTGTTGTTGAGCTGCTCGCGCAGCCGCTCCAGCTCGCGCTTCATGTTCACCTGCTCGACCAGGTTGCGGCTGGCCCGGTCATGGTCATCGTTCTGGAAAGGCTGTTGCTTGGAAAATTTCTGCGTGCCGGGGTTGCCCTGCTGGTTGATTTCGCCGCGGAAATAGCGTTGCACCGCCAGTTTCGTTTCCTGGTCGGAGCCCACGAGCCAGAGCACGAGGAACAGCGCCATCATCGACGTGACGAAATCCGCGTAGGCGACTTTCCAGGAACCGTGGCTCCCTCCGTGGCCCTGTCCGCGCCGGGACCTGCTCATGACGAGGTCGTCTGTTTGAGCTGCGTCTCCATCGCGTCGCAGCTCGGTTGATGCTGGATGGGAATCGTCAGGCGGCCGGCCTCGGCCGCGGCCATGGGCGGCGCGCCCAGCGCGTAGCTCACCACCATGCGGCCGATCACCGCGAGATAGCTGATTTCCTCGTTGTGCATCGTCTCGATGCGATTGACGAGAGGCTGCGCGAAACCATAGCTGAGCAGCAGGCCAAGGAAGGTGCCGACCAGCGCGTGCGCGACGTGCTCGCCGATCTCCATCTTGTCACCGGCGATGCTGCCCATGGTGATGACGATGCCGAGCACCGCGGCGACGATGCCGATGGCCGGCAGCGCGTCGCTCGCCTTGGTCAGCACGGCCGTGGGCTGCGAGTTCATGGAAAAAATATTGTCGAGCTGCATCTCCACCGAGCGCGAAAGCTCCTCGGGCTTGGCCTTGCCGTCGAGCAGCGGGCGGAAGGTGTCCTGCAGGAAGTGGACGGCGTGATGGTCGTTCAGGAAGCTCGGGTAGCGCGTGAAGATCGAGCTCGTCTCCGGCGCGACCAGGTGTTCCTCCAGGCCGATGACGCCGTTCTCACGCGCCAGCACCAGGATCTGGTAGATGGCCTGGATCAACTCGACGTACCGCTTTTGCGTGTAGGGCGAGCCTTTCAGGACCTGCAGGATCGACTTCATCATCATCTTCAGCACCGGGCCGCTGGAGGAGGCGACGATGTAGCCGAGGAAAATGCCGATGATGATCGCGTACTCGCCCGTCACGAAAAGCGTCTGCGGATGGCCGCCGGAGTAGATGAACCCTCCCAGCAGCGCGCCAACTACGATGGCCCAGCCGACGAAAATCAACATCCCAGGGTCCTCAGGAATTGCGCAACTTGCGCATGGCGGCCGTGATCTTGCGCAGCGCCTCGGTATGAATCTGCGAGACGCGGGACTCCGACACTTCGAGGATCAGCGCGATTTCCTTCAGGCGCAGGTCTTCCATGTAGTAGAGGCTCAGCACAATCTTTTCGGCGCGCGGCAGGCGGTTGAGTTCCTCGCGCAGCAGCATGCGGTCTTCCTCGCGCAGCATCTCCTCGAAGGCGGTCGGCGTGGAAAGGTTCGGCATGCACTCGCCGCGGTCGATCGCGTTGCCGTCCTCGTCGGCCCACGCCTCGTTGAGCGAGAAGGACGGGATCGTCTGCGTCCGTTCCTGGAATTGCTCGAAGGCCTCGGGCGTCATGCCGAGCTCGACGCGAATTTCCTCGGAGGTCGGCTGGCGGCCCAGCTTCTGGCCCAGCTTCTCGGAAGCTTGGTCGTAAATTTTTTCGTCGCGATGCACCGTCCTCGGCACCCAGTCCTGACGGCGCAGTTCATCAACCATCGCGCCGTGGATGCGCAGGCTGCTGTAGGTCTTGAGGCTGCAGCCTTTGCCTGCGTCGTAGCGATCGACCGCGTCGATCAGCCCGACCACGCCGGCGCTGACGAGGTCCTCCTTGGCGACGTGCGCCGGCAGCTTGGAGACCACGCGTCCGGCGATGTGCTGGACGAGATAAAGCAGGCTGCGAATCGTTTCTTCGCGGTTGCGCGGGGGCGTATCCGCCACCGGTGCATCCGCCATCCATTCCTGCGTCAATTCCTGAGTTTGTGTAGCGATCATTCTCTTTTTCCCGGTTTAATTCAGTTTTATGCCCGGCCCGTGGGGCGCACTTCGGCGGCTTTCACTTTCGCCTGGTGCAGGGCCTCGAGCCGGCTTTCCAGCCACGCCTTGGCCATGCTTCCGAGCCACCAGCGGCTCACGACGCCGAAGACGCCGAACAAAATCGCGCCCCGCACCAGCGACCAGCCGATGGCGTCTCCGTTATTCCAGCTGATGGCGACGCCGATGAAGCCGCCGATAAGCGCGAGGAGAAACGAGATGCGGACGATGAAGGGGGGAACTTTGTTTCGCATGGCATCTATCCATCAGCAACGGAGGGGCCAGCGCCTTGACGGGACTTTAGGTAAATTTACATGTCGCTCATTAACAGCGACTTGTAAAAAACAAACGCCCCGGCAAATTTGGCGCGCGAGCGATAATTTTTCCGCTTCCAAAAAACGTGGGGAAAATATCTCCCATTTTCGACGGAAGATTTGGCCGCCGAAGGACGGAAAGGCGGCTGGAGGGCGTTTGTGGTAGCCGTCGACCTCCGGGCGACGGACGAAACGCGGTAAAACGCTAAAATAATACGGACATTATCCGGCGAGCATTCGACGATACCTGAATACAGCGGCGGTTGCTCGGTAGAAACCTTATATAAAGACCCGTCATCCTGAGCGAAGTCGAAGGATCAGACACGGTTGCGCCTGAGCGCACAGGCGTGCCTTTCGCGCGGCATGCACGCTCCCGTGCCAGGAGGACGTGTGTCTGATCCTTCGACTTCGCTCAGGATGACGGACTTTTTTTGTGAGGTTTCTACTGAGTTCTTTGTCGCCGTGGGCCAGCGGCCGCGGCGGCTGATTCGCCGCCGCGATCGTTCTCACCATCACGGGCAAAGCGACGGTCATAGACCGCCGCTACAGGGGACGAACTAAACCTTCGCTGGGGCGATGGTGTAGATCGGCTCGAGCTTGAGCTGCGGGGAAATCTCGTTGTAGGCGAAAATCTTCAGCGCGCGGAAGCTGTCCTCGAAGAATTTCTTCAGGCCCATGCGCACGGCGGGCGCGCAAAGCAGCGTCGGCGCGCGGCCTGTGCCGGCCATCGACTGGATGCCCTTCTTCAACTCGGCATGGATGTGCCCGGCCAGGGTCGGATCGAGCACCAGCACGACCTCTTGCGGATTCTGCCGCACGCTCTCGATCACCCGCTGCTCGATTTCCGGATGCAGCGTAATGACCTTCAGCTTGCCGTTGTCGGACTCGAGCTGGCGTCCGATCTCGAGGTGCAGCGCACGGCGGCAGGCTTCGCTCAGTTCGTCCACGTTCTTCGTGTAGGGATACTGGTCGCAGAGCCGTTCCAGGATCACCGAAAGCTCGCGTACTGACACGCCCTCGCGCAGCAGGTTTTGCAGGATGCGCTGGACCAGGCCGGTGCTGATTTGCAGCTGGCCAAGTTCCGCGACCACGGCGGCGTTGTTTTCCTTGAGGCGGTTGAGCAGTTCCTGCACGTCCTGGCGCGTGATCATTTCGGCGAGGTGCCGCTTCAGCATCTCGCTCAGGTGGGTGACCATGACGGTCAGCGGATCGATCACGACATACCCGGCGCGCTCGGCTTCTTTGCGCGACGTCTCGGGAATCCACAACGCCGGCATGCCGAACGCGGGCTCGATCGTCTCGCGACCGCGCAGCGTGGCCCGGCCGTTGCCGACACCCATCGCCATGAGCTGATTGCAGAACACTTCGCCGTGCGTCAGCGGATGGCCGCGCAGCAAAAGCTGGTAGCGATGCGCGCTGAGCGAACTCTGGTCGCGGATCATGATCGACGGGACGGTGATGCCCATCTCCTGTGAAAGCGTCTTGCGCAGCGCCAGCACGCGATCGAGCAGATTCTGCATGTTGCCCTGCACGAGCGGGAGCAGACCGAGGCCGATCTCGAGCGTCAGCACCTCGCCCGGTTTCGGGACGAAGTTGGCCGGCTCGGCCGCCTTTGGATTCGATGCCTTGCCGCCCGCATTGAGTTTTCCTCCGACGCCCGCGACCGCCGTCTCCTGGCCCGGCTTCGGCAGCATGCGCGCGAGGCCAACGAAGAGGCCGCCCATCACGAGCAGCACGAATTTCGGAAAGCCCGGGACGATCATCATGACCCAGAGCATCACGCCGGTCATCATCACCGTGCGCGAGTTGCTCAGCAACTGGCGCATGAAGTCCTCGCCGAGGCCCGCTTCGGAACCGGAGCGCGTGACGAGGATACCCGCCGCGGCGGAAATCAGCAGCGCGGGGATCTGCGAGACGAGGCCATCACCGACGCTCAGCAGCGAGAAACGCTGCACCGATTCCTGGGCGGTCAGCTCCATCTGCAGGATGCCGATGATGAAGCCGCCGATGAGATTGATGCCGGTGATGAGGATGCCCGCCATCGCGTCGCCGCGGACGAACTTGCTCGCACCGTCCATCGCGCCGTAGAAATCGGCTTCCTTCTCGATGAACTTGCGGCGGTCGCGCGCTTCCTTTTCGGAAATCACGCCCGCGTTGAGATCGGCGTCGATGCTCATCTGCTTGCCGGGCATCGCGTCCAGGGTGAAGCGCGCGGACACTTCCGCCACGCGGCCCGCGCCCTTCGTGATGACGATGAAATTGATGATCGTCAGGATGATGAAGATCACCAGGCCGATGACGAAGTTGCCCTGCACGACGAACTGGCCGAACGCCGTGATGAGATTACCCGCGTCGCCCTGGGTCAGGATCGCGCGCGTGGTGGCGATGTTGAGGCCGAGGCGGAACAGGGTAACAAAGAGCAGCAGGCTGGGGAACACGCTGAAGTCGGTCGGCTTCTTGATGTTCGAGATCAGCATGATGATCAGCACCGCGAGCGCGATGCTCAGGCTGAGCAGGGCGTCGATCATCCAGGTCGGCAAGGGGAGCACGAGGATGAAGACGACGGCGAGCATGCCGATGCCCAAGAGTAAATTACCGCGGCGGAGCATCCGCTCCCAAGGTGAGCCATGCTTGTTCATTAATCGTTCTCCGTGTTCCAGATTTCCCTGTCCTCAGCGGACGTGTTGGCCGTGGCCGGCCGGGTATAAATGTCAGAGGTGTGGAAGCCCTGCTTGTAGAGTGCGGCCAGGATGACGGCGACGGCCTGGTAGAAGATGGCCGGGATGGGCTGGTCGATGCGGCCGTATTTATAAAGGCCGCGCGCCAGCGGGATGTCCTGCCGCACCGCGATGCGCAGGTCATAAGCGTGCTCCTTGATGCGCAGCGCGGCCTTGCGGATGCCCTTGGCCACGACGATCGGCGCGTCGGTCTCGCCCTTCTTGTAGCGGAGCGCGACGGCGTAGTGGGTCGGGTTGACCAGGACCACCGTGGCATCCTTCATGTTCTCGAGCTGGCGTTTCATCGAGACCTTGCGCGCCATCTGGCGGCGCTTCTTAATCACCTCGGGCGAGGCCTCGGTCGAGCGCCTCTCTTCTTTCACTTCCTCGAAGGTCATGCGGTGGTCGCGGCTGAATTTCCAGCGCTGCCAGAGCAAATCGGCGGCCGCGAGCACGCCGAGCACCATCGTGATGCGCCAGCCGAGCGACCAGGCCACGTTACCGTAGACCTCGCCGAGCTCGCGCAGGTTCACCGGCCGTTCGAAAACGGGGCTGCTCTGGATCTCGTGCATCGCCATGTAGGCGAAGCCGCCGATCACGAGGAGCTTGGCCAGGTTCTGTCCGCTCTGGGTGACCTTGTTGAGCGAAAAGACGTTCTTGAGATTGGCCCACGGATTGAGCCGATCAAACTTCAGGGTCAGTGCTTCGTCGCCCACGCTCAGGCCGACCTGCGCAACCTGGCTGATAAATACGGCGAGTGCGATGGCTCCCACAAAAATACCCAGCCAGAGCCAAAGCCCGCTGGTGAAAACCGTCCCGATGGTGCGCGGCGTGAGCGACATGTTCGCATGGCCGACCTCCAGGAACGCGCTGCTCATGATCTCGCGCAGATAACCGACCATCATCGCGCCGCCACCGATGAGCAGACTCAGGCCCACGCCGAGAATGGTCGTGGTGGAGACATCGTGGCTGCGGGGGACGCTGCCTTCCTGCCGCAATTTGGCCCGCTGCCGCTCGGACAGGTCGAATTTTTTCTCGCCTCCTTCGTCGCTCATGACATCGCCCGGAAGTAGTCGGCCGCGGCGGGGAGCATCCGCTCCATGCTGTAGCGTGCAAGTAAGAGAAGCAGCGGCAGAAGCAGCACGACACCCGCGCCGCCGACGGCCACGCGGATGACGAAGCTTTCACCGAAAATGTTCAACTGCTGCACGGACCGCGAAAGAAAGCCGAGCGACAGCGTGACGATAAAGACCAGGATCGCGATCGGTGCGGCGATGATCAGCCCCGCTTCAAAGAGCTCGCTGCAAAGCCGCACCATCAGGTCGAGCGATGCGTGCGTCACGGCTACGCTCCCCAACGGCAGCACGCGAAACGATTGCTGGACGCCGACGAGCAGCGCGGAGAGATAATCCGATGCCCAAAAGTAAGCCAGGCCCACCAGCATGAGGATGCGGCCCATCACGCCGCCGGAGATGCCGGCCGTGGGGGCGAGCTGCTGCGCGGCTGAAAGCGAAAGATCATTGTCCATCAACCCGCCGCCGACCTGCAACGCGGTCAGGACCAGGCGTGTCACCAAACCGAGCCCGAGCCCGAAAAGAAATTCCATGCCCACGCCGGCCAGCAGGCTCGACCAGTTCATGTCGACGGCGACCGAGTTGCCCACGAGCGGCGTCATGAAGCAGGCCAGCCAGACAATCACGGCGACGCGCACCAGCTTGGGCACATCGAGGTCCTGCACGCCGGGTGCGAGGATGAAAAAACCGGTCAACCGCGAGGCCAGCAGCCAGAAGACCACGATGTTGAGCATCGAGATCATGGCGTGAACGTTCCGGCCTTGGTCAGCATGATCTCGAAAAGCGCGCCGAGCTGCTCGAGCATCCACGGCGCCATGATCCAGAGGCAAAGGCCGCAGGCGAGGAGCTTGGGCACGAAGGAAAGCGTCTGCTCCTGGATCGACGTGACCGTCTGGAGCAGGCTGACGATCGTGCCGACGATGAGCGCGGTCATGACGATGGGCGCGGCCACGGTCAGGCCGGTGGTCAGGCAAAGCTTGATAATCTCGTGAATGGAATCCATGGCGGTTATCTCATTGGAAGCTCTGGACGATCGAATGGACGACCAGCGTCCAGCCGTCGACGAGCACGAAGACCATCACCTTGAGCGGCAGAGACACGATGGGCGGCGGCAGCATCATCATGCCCATCGACATCAGGATCGATGCGACGACCATGTCGATGACCAGGAACGGCAGCAGCACGAGCATGCCCATCTGGAAGCCGGTCTTCAGTTCGCTGAGCATGTAGGCCGGGATGACGATGGCGGCGGAAAGCTGCTGCGCGGAGTCGACCTTCGGCGGCGGCTGCGACATCGACATGAAGAGCGCGAGGTCCTTGGGCCGCGTGTACTTCAGCATGAAGCTCTTCATCGTATCGAGCGAGCGGTCGAGCGCGACCTGGGTCGTGATCTGGCCCGATTGCATCGGGTCGAGCGCCTCCTTTTTGATCGTGGTGAAGGTCGGCGCCATGATGAAAAAGGTGATGAAGAGCGCCAGCGACAGCATGATCTGGTTGGACGGCTGCTGGAGCGACAGGCCGCTCTTGAGGAACGAGAGCACGATGATGACGCGCACGAACGAGGTCATCATGATGAGCAGCGACGGCGCGACGCTCAGGATCGTGAAAAGAATCAGCAGCTGAAGATTGATGCTCAGGTTGCCGTTGCCGCCCGGTCCGTTCTGGATCGAGATCTGCACCTGCGGGCTTGCACCGGGTGCGGCCGCGCCTTCCTGCGCGTGGCCCACAGTGGGCAGCACGAACCAGGTCACGGCGACCAGCGCCAGCAGGACGATAAGGCGGCGGAAATTCATCACGCTTTCAGGTCAGGCAGCAGTGAATCGAAGCTCGGCAGGACCGGCTCGGATTTCTTCGCGGCCGGCTTGGCCGCCAGCGGCTGCCAACTCACGCCGCCGTTGGCGGTGTAGGCCAGGAGATAGGTTTCGCCCTCGGCCTCGACGAGGCACACGCCGGTGCCCTTGTCGATCCAGCGCTTCTGCGTCACGCGCAGCGGGCTGCCGGGGTTCTTGCCCAGCGGACCATTGGCCCGTGCCTGGCGCTTGGACCAGAACCAGAGGCCGAACAGCCCGACGAAGAGCAGGCCCAGGATGATCCAGCGAACGATGTCGTACATGACCGGGGAGCGGTTAAGCGCCGACCAGTTCGGAGATCTTCACGGCCAGGTTGTTCTTGATCAGAACGACCTCGCCGCGGGCAATGAGCCGCCCGTTGATGCGCAGGTCGACCAGTTCGTCCTGCAGCTTGTTGAGTTCGATGACCGAACCGGCACCGAGGTTGAGCACCTCGCGGACTTCCATCTGGGTCTGGCCCAGCTCGACGCTGAGCGACACGGGAATGTCCATGACGAGGTTCTTGGACGTGGTGGGGGAATTATCTAGGGGCATGGGGGTTTTACTCCAGGGGTTGGACTATCGTGACGGTGGTTTTGTGGGCCTCGCGCGTGAGGCGGCCGGCAAAGCGGGCCCGGTCTCCGAGCCAGACGACGGCGTTCTCGCACTTTTTTTGATCGAGCAGAAGCAGGTCGCCGGGGGCGAGCGATTCCACTTCGCGCAGGGTGATTTCGAAACCCTGCCAGCGAATCGCGACCGAGACGGGCACCGAGCCGATGGGCGAGCTCGGGTCCTTCATCAGGTTGGGCGCCTGGTCGCGCGGCTGGTCATCGCTTGCGCCATGGCGCAGGAGGAGGTCCTCCGTCGCGGCCATCGGCATGGTGATCCAAAGGGTCGACTTGGCTTCCTTGAAAACAACGCGCAGCGCAACGCGCAGCACCAGGTCTTCCGGCTGTTGACCGAGCGCGCGAGGCTGCTTGAGGTGGCGCGACTGGCGGACGATTTCCGGCTTGGGCTCGACGCCGGGCAGCCAGTTGCGCGCGTAGTCGGCGAGCAGCGTGGTGGCGAATTGTTGGAAAATAATCTGCTCGATCTCGGTCAGGTCCCGGACCTTGTCGGCAGCCAGCTTGCCGCTGCCGCCCATCATCCGCTCGACGACGAGCAGCGAAAGCGGCACGGGCAGGTCGAGCAGCCACGTCCCGGGCTGGCCGGGCAGGCGGAAAAGCAGGCCGTGATTGTCGTCGCCCCGGCCGGCGATCAGCTGGCCGCAGTTCAGCACCTCGATGGCGTCCATCTCCACGGTGACATCGATGCGGAGCAAATCGGTCAGCGTGCCGGAGGCGGCGCGCAGAAAATTCCGGTGCCAGCCCTGGAGGCTTTCCTGGCGCGAGGGCGAGATGGTTGATGCGGGAGAAAAGCGGAACGGCTGCGAGCCGGTCTGTTCGTCCGGCGTGATGGCCGTCAGCGGCGCATCGGGGGCCGGGGAAGTGACGGGCGAAGCGGCGGCCTCTTCGGCGGCGGGATGGGTGGTGTCGACGGAGGCCATGGGGGTGGGCTATTGGACGAGCAGGTCGGTGAAGTAAAGGTTCTCGATGTGCCCCTGCTTGAGCGTGGGGTTGATGATGCCGAGGAGTTCTTGGCGGAGGTTGCCGCGGATATTGGGCGACGTGAGATCGTCGAGGGTCTGGGTGGAAAGGACCTGCCCGACGGTATCGATCATCCGGGCGCGATTGGCTTCCAGTTCCTCCAGCACGGACGGCTCGGCCACGAAATAAACCGCGGCCCTTACGAAACGGTTGCCGCGCGTATCGGCGATATTCACCGTGATGTCGTCGAGGGTGAATTTGGTCACCGGCTTGCCGCCATTCGCAGCGGTTTCGTCGGCGCTGAGCTTGGTCTTTTCGTCTGCGGGCGGAACGGCCGGAACGGGAGCCGGAACTGCGGCGACGGGAGCGGCATTCGTCGTTGTCGACGGAGCCGTGTCGGCGGCCGGTGCCGGTTGCAGGCGGCTCGGGACCACGAAGTAGGCCAGCGCGAATCCGATCCCGCCCATCACCACCGCCAGGATGGCGGAGGAAATCAGGACCGGCTTGAGTCCTGCCGGTTTGGGTGCGGTCGTTTCTGCCGCGCCATCCGCGGAATCTTTCGGCATCTCGTCCGAGGGGGTGGGTTTGGCAGCCATGGCCGTACGTCTTAAAGGCTTACTGGGTCTTCAGGTCGGTGACGGTCTGGAGCATGTTATCGCTGACCGAAATGACGCGGGCGGCGGCTTCGAAACCGCGCTGCGCGATGATCATGTTGGCGAACTCGGTCGAGAGATCGGTGTTGGAGGCTTCCAGCACGCCGGTCTGGATCGTGCCCGCGCCAGAATCGCCGCCGGAATAATACTGGTTCGTGCCGGCCGCGGCCTGGTAGCTGTAAAGGCCGCCGCCGTCGTCGACCAGGCCGTTGTTGTTGTTGTAGTTCTGCACCGTGACGAAACCGACGGTTTGCGTCGTTCCATCCTGACCGGTCACGGAAACCGCGCCGGTGGGGTCGACCGCGAAACTCACCACGGGCGAGCCGCTGGCGACAGTGGTCGGAATCTGGATCTTATCGGGCGGATAGCCGGTGCTGGGGGAAGTCGGCGGGGTTGCCCCTTCCACGCCCATCAGGAAATCGCCGTTGCTGGTGCGGAGAAAGCCGCTGCTATCCTCGACGAAGGCGCCGTTGCGGGTGACGAAATTCGTGCCGCCGACCGACTGGACCACGAACCAGCCGGAGCCATTGATGGCCATGTCGGTGGGGACGTTGGTCGTCTGGAAGACGCCTTGGTTGAAATTGGTCGTGGTGCCGGAAACCTGCACGCCGAGACCGACGCTCAGGCCGACCGGCTGGTTGACTGTGGCCGACCGGGTGACCTGGTCGAACGACTCTGCGAAATCGGCCGTGCTGGCCTTGAACGCCGTGGTGTTGGCGTTGGCAATATTGTTGCCGATCACGTCCATTTCATCCTGATTGGCGAGCATGCCGCTCACCCCTGCGAACAACGATTGAATCATCTGGGTTTCTCCTGTTTAAGCCCGGTGCCCTGCAAGGGAGCCGGTTGTTTGGTTTGGGTTATGCGACATGGGGACTTCGTGTTAACTGCCGGAAGGGGTCGTGCTCGGAGTCGTCGGGGCTGCGGCCGCGGCGGCGGCAACCTGGGCCGCCGATTGATTGACCGCCGTGACTTCCGCGCTCGGGAAGGCCACGCCGTTGACCGTGACTTCGACGCCGTTGGCGTTGATGGTCGTGGACTGCACCACGCCGGTGCTGACGTTGCCGTTTTGGTCGGTGACGCTGACATTCGCGCCGGGCATCTCCTGCGCCAGTTGCGTACCCTGCTGCGTGGAAACCGTCTGCAGCGTGGTCAGGTTCGTCATGCTCATGAGCTGGTTGACGTAGTCGCTTGCGCCGCTGCCGTCGCCGCTGCCATCGCTGGCGAGGGGATCCTGCTGCGTGAACTGGGCGACCATCAATTGAAGAAAGTCCGCCTGGGTGAGGGTCGAGTTCGGGTTGCTCCCCGTCGACGAGGGTGTGCTCGCGGGAGGAAGAAGGGTGACGCTGCCGACGTTGCTCATGGTTTTGTTTGGTTAGTGGATCGCGGGTGACCAGGTGATCTGGTTAGCTTGGGAAAGGGAAACAAGGTGGCCGCCGACATTGAGTGCCGGCACGCCGCCGTTGAGGGTGAGACCGTTGACGACGCCCGAGACGGTGCGGCCCGAGACATCGGTGGCGTGGACGTACTTGCCCATCAGGCTCTTCATCCACGACTGCACGTCGGTGGGGCTCATCTGCGACCAGTCGAGCGAGGTCATCGCGCCGCTCGGCGTGTTGTAGGACGAGGCGGAACTGGAGGCGGTCTGCGTGGCGCGCTCGAGGTAAGGATTGAAAGAGGAGGAGGCCGACTGCGCGGGCGCGGAAGGCTGGGAGAAAAGGCTCTGGATCCCACCGGCGACCGAGCCCGCCACGGAGCCCACGACACCTTCAACCATCGGCGCTGCGAGAAGGGCGGGAATCACGCTGCCCTC
>Ga0182024_10001739_pt1 | contig 55295 bp, 57 predicted proteins | sample P32metaG_FD_120480 | JGI IMG/M metagenome (GOLD analysis project Ga0182024, IMG submission 120480) | Permafrost microbial communities from Stordalen Mire, Sweden - P3-2 metaG (Illumina Assembly) | ecosystem: Environmental > Terrestrial > Soil > Wetlands > Permafrost | place: Sweden: Stordalen...
AAGGTTTGTAAGTGGGAGTGGTACAGTTCGCGGTCTTCGTCGGGCATGACGACGGCCTGGTCGCAGTGGGCTGTGTAGCGCATGGCGCCGAGAAGGTATTTCTGCTGGCCGGCGTCGGGTTGGGGGCCGGCGGAGTGCTGCTCGTTGAAACGGTTGATCCCGGTTATTGGTGACATTTTCGTGTCCATCCTTCGAGTGAGGGATAACATGGGTGTCGCGCGGGGGTGCGTGGGTGGAAGTGGGAAGGGGTTGATGCGGCGGGGGTTGTTGGTTGGGAAAATATTTCACGCAAAGGCGCTGAGGCGCAAAGACGACGGTTCAGGCGGAGGATCGGAGGGTACCGGGGATTGCGATGGGCGAACGTGGCTGCTCAGGCTGTCCCTCGTGTCCCCTCGTGTCCCCTCGTGTCCCCTTCGGCCAAGAGGTTAGGTACGGTCCCGTCCGTCCCCGGTTTCCCCGGTTTCCTCTTCCTTAAGCAACTAAAGGGCTGCCGACCTACCGACCGTTGCGTTCAATTCCGCAATCTGTTTTTCTAAATAGGCAGCCCGATTCTCAAATTGAACAAGGCGTTTACACTGGATAAAAACGTTCCCCAGTGGGAACGCTAGAAACAAAGGAAGAATGACTATAGCTAACGTAGCAGCTATGCCTAATTCTTCAGGAGAAGTATTACGCTCCTTTATTCCTAAGACAAGGATCAGCAGGAGGGCAACAACAAAAGCTCCAGAGATAGCCATTCTACCAATTTCTATCATCGCGTAAAGAAGTAGCTCATAAGCATTCCCATGAAGTCGTTTAAGCTTGGAAAGTTCATTCTCATAAAAACGCAGGTTGGATTTCCTCCAAGCGCGGCGTACCTTGCTTGGCGGAACCGTGAAGAGAATCGCTATAAATCGCCGGAGCGCGGCGGAGTAAATTGAAATCAACGCAGCAAGGACGAAGAGAAAATACGTGACAATCATCTCTGGCTTAGTAGCCCATACCGGAAGCATATGCCTTTGTACCCGTTCCTATCCTCCCAGTGCAAGCTATTTTCGCTTTCTCAGCGCCTTCCACGCCGTCACAAACTCCTGAATGAGCCGGACGGCCAGCACGCGCATGACGAATCGGCAAGCGTTATTGGTAGCGTTGCGAGGGGCGAGAGGGCGAGAGGGACGAGACCGTCCCTGGCATTCTACTAGCGAACGCTTTCCCGTCTGTCCGCATGCTGACGCATGGCGGTTCCGCGTGGGCGCTTAGCCGCGACCGTCAGCGGACAGGTCCCCATCATCGCGGTCCCGGGTCAAGCGCGTACCGATTTCAGGCCGCCGCTGGGTCGATTGTCGACAGGCCTTCGGATTGAGTGACGGGAAAGCTGGAAGCCCGCAAGTTCCTTGGGAGTTTTCGCCGCCGGGCGTTCAGTTAAACTCATAGGATGACTCCGGAACAAAAAATCGCACTCGACGAGGTGGTTTGGGTCGATCCAGAGCGCATGAGCGGCACTCCGTGCTTCCGTGGAACGCGGGTTCCTATCCAGACTCTGATCGACCACTGGGAGGGCGGATCGACGATTGAGGAATTCCTGGAAGACTTCCCCACGGTCACCCGCTCTCAGGCGGTACGTTTCATTGAACTCGCGAAAGAGCGAATTCTCGAGTGCGTATCCTCCTAGACGAGTGTCTGCCGGCGCGACTCAAGCGCGCCCTGTGCGGCCACTCCGTGAAGACCGTTCCCGAAACCGGTTGGCGAAGCAGCAAGGACGGTGAACTGCTACGACTGGCCGCCAAGGGCTTCGATGTCTTCGTGACCATCGATCGCAGCATGGAACGCCAGCACAATCTGAGTACGTTTAGCCTCGGCTTCATCATCGCTCACGTCAAGAGCAACCGCTTGGTTGATTTTCAACCGGTCCTCTCAGATCTGGCGGACGCCGTCGGCAAGGTTAAGCCGGGAGAGATCATTCACATCGAGGCCAAGCCGCAACGCAGAGGATAATAGCAGTACCGCTTCATGCTCACCTACCCCGACTCTGTGCGCTTCCTCTACGCGCTCGGCAACGAAATCAAGACGGCCAAGCTCGGGCTCGACCGCATCCGCGCCGTCCTAGCCGCACTCGGCGATCCGCAAAATTCCTTTCGCTCCGTCCACGTCGCCGGGACCAATGGGAAAGGGTCTACCTGCGCCATGATCGAGGCTGGACTTCGCACTGCTGGCGTCCACACCGGGCTTTTTACGTCTCCTCACTTAATAGAACCGACCGAACGCATCGTCATTGACGGCATGCCCGTCACCCGGCTCCAGTTCGAGCGAGCGTTCAACGCCGTTCACAAGGTCGTGGGCGAGCCCCATCCTACTTATTTCGAAACTGTCACGGCCATGGGATTTTGGCTGTTTCGTGAAATGGGGATCGAGACTGCGGTCATTGAAACCGGGCTTGGCGGGCGTCTGGACGCGACCAATGTTCTGGACCCGGTGCTCACAGTTATCACGCCCATCGATTTCGATCACGAAGTTTATCTCGGCAACACCATCGAAGCCATTGCGGGCGAGAAGGCGGGCATCCTCAAGCCAGAGGTCCCCGCGATCTTCGCTCGCCAGCGGCCAGAAGCTGGGGCGGTGCTCGACCGGCGGGCAGACGAACTGAAAATTCCCGTCAAACGCACGTCGGATTTCGAAATCCGCGATCTGGAAGTCACTGCGCGAGGGTCCGAATTCTCGGGCTTGCACTGCCCTCTGGCCGGCGAGCATCAGATCGAAAACGCCATCGCTGCCGCCCTCGCGCTGGAATCTCTCGGCGTTTCTCCCAAAGGAATCGAGACCGCCGTCTGGCCCGGCCGGCTGGAGCGCATCTCGCCCAATCCCGATATCATTCTCGACGGCGCGCACAACCCCGCCGGCGCACGGGCGCTGGCCCGCTACCTCGAACGTTTTTATGCAGGCCGAAAAATATGGATGATATACGGCGCCATGCGCGACAAAGCGGTCGACGAAATCGCGGGCATCCTGTTCCCTCTGGCCACTGAACTGGTGTTCACGGCGCCCGACAACGCGCGAGCACTGCGGCCCGAAGCGCTGCGCGAACTGGCCGGAAGGGGACACGCTGCTCCCGAAATCGCCACCGCGGTCCAGGAAGTTCGCAAACATGTTGGCGAAGACGATGTCGTGGTGATCACGGGATCCCTTTTCCTAGTCGGCGAAGCGCGGGCGCTTTCGTACAATAAACACTCATGGCCTTTTTCTGGAGCCTGGTCTTCGTAGACCCGCTCATTATCCTTTCCACGCTCTTCTTCGGCGTGATCAGCCTGGTGGCGTCGCCGTTCGACCGCTCGGGCGCGTTCATGATGAAGACCTCCCGCGTGTGGGCGCGCTCCCTGCTGGCAATTGCCGGAGTGCGCGTAAAAGTGGAGGGCCTGGAAAATCTGACGCCCGGCGCAAGCTACGTGTTCGCGTCGAACCATCTCAGCTATATGGATACGCCGGTGATCCTCACGCACATCCCGGCCGACTTCCGGTTCATGGCCAAGGACGGGCTTTTTAAGATCCCTCTGTTGGGCACGCACCTGGGCCAGGCCGGCCACATCCCGGTGCCGCGCCACGATCCGCGAGCGGCGGTCAAAACCATGGCGCTAGCCGCCGAGAGCATTCGCACACGCAATATTTCGCTGCTGATTTTCCCCGAAGGAGGGCGCTCCGCCGACGGGGTTCTGAAACCGTTTAAAGACGGCGCGGCGTACATCGCGATTAAGGCTGGAGTGCCGGTGGTCCCGCTGGCGATCTCCGGAACGCATGAAATTCTGGCGATGCATTCGGCTACATTTCATCGAGGACACGTGACACTGCGCATCGGCGAGCCGATTTCGACGGCGGGATTGACTCTGCACGACCGCAAATCCGTCACCGAAAACGCTCGTGAATCGGTAATGGCCCTTTTGCACCGCTGAATTGGTTGACTCCGGCCATTTATAAACCTTCATCTACCTTGTTTTCAATCAGTTAAACATTGGCACGAGGTTTGCTTTCTTCTCTGCCAGGAGGCTGAAGAAAATGAAAACCAAATTGATCGCAATGTTACTGATGGCGGGCAGCACGATGTTCGCTGGTGTCCGTTTTGGAGTTGGCGTCGGATTCGGCGTTCCCGCCCCCGTGGTGGTGGCCGCCGCGCCTTGCCCCGGCCCTGGCTACGTGTTTGTGAACGGTGTCTGGACCCTGCCGCCTTATGGTGGCGCATACTGGGTTGGCCCACGCTACGTCGGTGGACGTACCATCGGCGGGTATTGGGGCGGACGCCACGTCGTCTACGGCCGCGGCTTCCGCCGCTAAGCCTCAAAGACCCTCCCTGTGGTTGCGGCCCACCATCCAAGCCGCAACCACGGGTTCTCGGTTCGGTGACTGGTTATCCCCTCCATTACTGTCGGGGTTCCATAGTGCAACTAGTGGAGTGCGTCACACAGAATGGACATTATGCAAATGTTGAACCGTGACCTGGCGCATGCCCCCGGCGTGCCGCGTCGACACTCGTGTCGATGCCTGGCCTATTGTTTCTAACGCCCGAGGGACCGGCGTCGAGATAAGTCTCGACGCGGCACGCAGGAGTGCGTACGCCCCATAACTGCCAGGATTTGCGACGCACTACACTAGCGAGCCGGCGCTCTCTCCCCAATCTTCTCGATGGTTGTCTGCGCTGCTCTCGACAGACTGATCGCCGGGATCAATCCGAACCCGCGACCTGCTGCCGATACCATTCCTGTCTCGCTTTCCTGAATTTTCCGTAGAGCAGGAACGTCCGTCTCATCCCCCATCGCACCCATCACCCGCATCGCGGCCAGCTTGTCCGATACGTCTTTACTGCCGATCAGCACGCGAGCTGTCTCCAATACTCTAGGATCGCGGAAGGTCAGCGCACGATCCAGCGCCGCTGTGCCGACTAGTCCGCCGTCCTTGGCCAGACTCAGCAGATACGGCACGACAAGAACATCGCGATGTCCGGCCAGGCCTTCCACGGCGTTGATCCCCACCAGCAGCTGAGGATCGCGAGCCGCCGCTGTCAGCACAGGCAACAACTCCGGTTTTTCGAAGCCTCCCAGCTCGCGTGCCGCCAGCGCCCGAATCTCGAAATTTTTGTCGGCCAGCGCGTCTTTTAATTCTTCAATAGCGCCGGCCTTGCGCAGATTGGTACCGGCGCAGGCGCGCACCTTCACGTCGTCGAGAGCCTTGCGCATGGTCGCGACCACTTCGGGCCCGGTCGACCCGCGCAGCTCGAAACACGCATTATTTCGCTGCGCGACGGTCAAGCTCGGGTCCATCATGTCGGCTAACAGCCTCGCTAACAGCGATAGAGACAAAACGATTTGCATAGTGACTCCTATATTCCTCGGCTTCTTTTGTTTTTCCGTTGGCCCGCGCGATCCGCTCGGCGTGATAATAAAACGCCGGCTCAGGCGTGCCCATTTTCAGCGCTTTCGCCATGGCCTCATCGGCTTCGGCGAATTTCTTGTTCTTGCAGAGAGCCCAAGCCAGCGCGTCGTAGCTATAAATGTCCTTGCGGACATCCAGCTCCGCGATCGCCAGTTCGAGCGCCCGATCCAAATGCCAGTCGTGATCGGCGAAGATCAGCGCCACGTTGCGATTGGTCACCTCGCCGCTGGTCTTGTTGATTTTGTCGATCACATCGATCATGTCCAGCTGGCGCTGCGCGTTTTTCGTGTCTTTCTGGATCGTATACAGGTCGTAGAGCGCGGCCGCGTAATCGGGCATTGGAGTCGAGGCTTGCGCCTTTTCGTAACTCGCAATAGCCGCCTTATATTGGCCCTTCGCCGCCTGGGATTTGCCCATACCCGCGTAGCCTGGATGATAGCCGGGGAAAACTTTCACGGCTGCGGCGTAGGCTTTCTCCGCTTCATCCGCCTGGCCGTTTTTCAAATACAGATGCCCCAGCTCTACCAGGCACCACGCGGTATTTTCCGATGACGGACTGCCTGCGTTGATTGCTTTTCCCATAATGTCGATCGCGCCCGGCATGTCGCCCGAGAGGAACCGGAACCAGGCCGCGCGATTGTAGCTGGCCAGATCCGGCCGCAGCGTGACCATCTTCTGATACGCCTCGGCGGCGCCGTCATAATCCCCCATTTCGACCAGCGCGTCACCGAGCGTGCCCCAGTTCCAGGGATCGTTCGCCGAGATGGTCATCAACTGGCGCGAATACTCGGCGACTTGTTTGAAGTGATGCCGTTCCAGTTCGATTTCGCTGCGCAGGCGCAGGGCCTCGTAGTTCTGGCTGTCGGCCGAGATCACGTTGCCGACGATCTGGGCGGCGCGGTCCAGATAGCTGAAATCGGTGGTCTCGCGCATTTTCTGGATGTACGACCCGGCGAGCAGATTCTGATAGTGCAGATTCTCGGGCTTCGACTGAATCATGGCGCCGTACATCGCGATCCGGTCGTCGGTCTTCAGGCGCGCGGCTTGTTCGGTGAAAATCCGCTCCGCAAGATTGTCCGTCGCGCCGGAGGTCTGCCCGAAGGCAGACCCCGCGGCCGACACAACGAGCACAAGGAGAAACTTCGTTGTGTATTTCATGGCGTTATTGACCCGTCACCATTCCGCGCCCATTGGTCCCGTTTTCTTGACTATGCAGATAGCCTGCGTGAGGAGGAGCATGGAACGGAAAAACAGCCTGCGTGGGAACGTCGTTCGAATTGACGCCATCGCCCAGCGGCGGAGCGTTGGTGAAACCGGGCACAAGAATCCCAGCCACCGCGCGCAGCCCGATATCAACCACGTCGTCATTGGGACGCCGTCCGCCGAAGGGCCACCCGGCATTGTCGCCGCCCAACGGTCCCAAACGGCTCTGGCTGGCCAGAGGGGTGGGCGGAATCGTCAGATCGATGCGAGTAATATCCGGCACGAACACGCCCAACAGATCGTTGCGGGGCGCGGGCGGTACCGGAAGCTTATAGACGCCGTTCAGGATTCCCGTCGCGAAGAACGGGTTGCCGATGAACTGCGCAAACTGCTGGTCGAAAGCGGGCTGACTCCGGTTCCAGTAGTCCTTCATTGGAAGAGGAATCATCAGTTCCACCGTCAGCGGGTTGCCGACGCGGTCGACCTGCACGTACTCCCCGTAGCTCTGTGGATCGCTGGGGCTGGGCCGGATGGTCACGATCTGGCGCAGCGTCGAGGCCCACCCGCCGATATGCGCGTTGGGATCGGACGTGGCCGTCGGCAGTGAGCCATTGGCCGTGGCCATCGTGATGGGCATTTCGACGGCAATCAGGCTGATGTTGTAGCCCGCGAAACCGTCCACCGCGTTCGGATACGCCGCGCCCGGTCCTGTATCCGCGCCGCCCGACAGTACCGGGGCCGGTGCGCGGAAGTTCAGGTAATCGAACGTAGCGCCGGAGTCGAAGTAAAACGCGTCATCGCGAGGACCGGCAAAAACGCGCATGCCGTTCGCCAGCGTGAACACGCTCGGCTGCCCTAGCGTAGCCTCATACTTCGGCGTCGCATTGGGCCCCTGGTTGGGCGGAGCCACCGAAAGGGCGTGTCCCTTAGCGTCGGTGTAGTAATACTGCGTCGCGCCTGTGTTCAGGTTCCTCACGATGACCGTGTAGGTCTGATACAGCAGGATTCCCGTGCTATCGATGGACGTGATCGGTCCAAGATAGCTGAGGAAAGTGGCGTTGCTACGGAGCTGGGTGTTGAAAACGAAGTCGATCTCAATATCCGGATTCCCATCCAGGCCGCGCTGGTTGTTGATGTTGAAGCGATAGGCCACGCTGTCCGAGAACTTGTAGTAACTCGGCCCGTTATCGGGATTCTGGAAGCCCTGAACGCTCATGCTCATCACAAGATTGTTCGACTTGCCGGTCTCGTAACTTCTGAAGAGATAGAAGTCGTTGAGGTTGGCCGTCTGGTCTTCCAGCAGCAGCGGGCCGTTGCGGTGGCTGGCGGCGGTAGCGCAAACCGTCAGACAAGCCGCAGCGGCACAAAGTTGCAGACTGCGAATTTTCATGTACTCCTCCTTAAAGGGGATTGTGTTTCGCAGTTGGATACGTAAGCGGCGGGTCGAACGGATTTAGTGGAGCTATCCTGGAGTCATGACCCCGGCTGGCCAGTCCAAGTACCTTGAGGACGATATCGATCCGACGCTCATCGACTATACTCTCTCGTTGACTCCGGCCGAGCGATTGGAGTTCCACGAACGACAGCGGGATCTGATATTGGGAAGTCCGGGATTGAATTGCGGAGCTGACTGAGCAAGCGTATCGCATCATGACAGCAAGCACATTGATGCTATGATGCAATACATGAGGACCACCGTCACTCTGGATCCCGACGTCGAACGGTTAATCAGGGACGCGATGCGCGAGCGTGGAATCTCCTTCAAAGAAGCGCTGAATGAAGCAGCGCGGGATGGGCTTCGCGGCAAAGAGCGCAAAACTGCCAAAAAGTTCGTTCAGAAAACATACCCGATGGGAGCGGAGCAATTGTTTCGTTGGGACAAAGCGTTATCGGTCGCCGATGCCATCGAGGACGAAGAACTCAACCGCAAGCTCTCGCTGCATAAATGATCCTTCTCGACGCGAACCTGCTCATCTACGCCGTAAATGAGCACGCCCCTCTCAACCGGAAGGCCAAATCATGGCTTGAATCCGCTTTATCCGGACCCGAAACCGTCGGCTTTTCATGGAACGTTCTTCTCGCGTTCCTCCGGATCGCCACCCGGCCGGGGCTGTTCCAAAATCCTCTGCCCGTCGATGCCGCGTTTGACTTAGTGGCATCCTGGCTTGATCAATCTTCTGCCACGATCGTCCATCCAGGCCCGCGGCACCTGCGAGTGCTCCGCCAGTTGATCCAACCTCTCGGCACCGGAGGAAATCTCACATCCGACGCGCATCTGGCCGCGCTCGCTGTAGAACACGGAGCGGAACTGTGTTCGTGCGATACGGACTTTGCCCGCTTCCAGGGCCTGAAATGGCGCAACCCTCTGCGTTAACGCCGCGACTCCAGGAACAGCTTCAACCTCGCCATCGCCTCTTCCAGAATCGACTTCTCCGACGCGTAACAGATCCGCACGCTGCCTTCGCCTCCTGCCCCGAACGCGACTCCTGGCGCGAGGCCGACGTGGGTTTCCATTAACAGGTCCTTGCAGAAAGAGAACGAATCGGTCATCCCCTCGATCTTCGGAAACAGGTAAAACGCCCCATCCGGCGCGGGCGTTGTGACCCCGGGCATCTTTTTCATCGCTCCCAGGCAGAAATCGCGATTTTCTCGAAGGCGGGCGACCATGGTCTTCACTACATCCTCGCCCCACAGCAGAGCCGTCTCGCCCGCCCTTTGCGCGAAGCTCGGCGCGTGCGAAATATAAAACTCGTTCAACTGGGACGCTCGCAGGCTCAAATCCTTTCGGGCTACCAACCATCCCACGCGCCAGCCGGTCATGCAATAGGCCTTGGAAAACGATTGCACGACGACCACCGCATCCTCGCGCGAACATTTTTTCAAAATCGACGGCACGGCTTTTTTCGGCGGATCGGAATATACCAGGCGCTCATAAACCTCGTCCGCCATCAGCCACAACCCGTGACGGCGCGTGAACTCCAGCAGCCTGTCCTGATCCTTCTCCGTCGCCACCCAGCCCAGAGGATTCGACGGCGACGTGTACAGCAGCAGCTTGGTGCGGGGCGTGACGGCCTGCTCCAGAGCCTCGAAGTCGATCTCGTAGCGGTCGCCGATGAGAGGCTGGGGAATCTCCTTCACCACGCCGTGCGACATCTGGATAATCGAAGGCCCGTTCGGCCACGAGGGCGTCAGCACCAGCGCCTCATCGCCCGGATCCACCATGCAGCGCAAGCCGACGCTCAAGGCCTGGACGCCCGACGCCGTCACTGTAATCTCCGACGCCGGGTCCAGTTCCACGTCGTGCAACTCCTGGTAATATCTGGCCAGGGATTTGCGCAGTGAAGGCAGGCCCGCGTTTTCGGTGTAATAAGTGAAGCCGTCGGCCATCGCCTTCTGGGCCGCGCGCTTGATGAACTCCGGCGTGGGAATGTTCGATTCCCCGAAATACAGCTTAAGAACGCCGTCCATCCCCATGGCGATTTCCGCCAGTTCGCGAATTCGGGAGTGAGGGACGGCAAGCGCGGACGACGCAACGGTAGCGGGCATGAGAGGGAGCTTTTATTTTAACTTTTCACGTGTCCGGCGTATTCCAGCTCGCGCATCGCCGCGGCCCTGGCCTTGCGCTTGCGCACCTGGTACACGCAGATCATCGCCACCACCGAGCCCAGACCCGCCATCAGCATGTCTTCCTGAGAATCCCAGATGTCGCCCTGCATACCGACGAATTCTTCCAGCCGCTGCGGGCTCAAAACCGACGCCGACCCAGCCTCCAGCATCTCGTAGACCGCGCTGAACGCCAGCGTCGTCTCAATCGGCAGATAATACCGCCACACGCTTGTTACCCGAGCCGCACGAATGAATATTTCCTGGAAGGGATAGCTCAGCAGCAGCCCGAACGAGAAGTGCGCCACCCGATCGTAATGATTCCTGTGCGTGTGCAGCCAGCCCTTCATCCACTCGCCCAAAGGCACGTCGGAATATTTGTAGTGCGCGCCGAATTCATGGATGCACACGTAGATCAGAATCAAAAGGTACGAGAGATCCGATAGAGGCAGCTTGCGGTACCCCCAGATCATCACCGGCACGTAACAGAGGATCAGCGTGTTCTCCAGGGCCCAATCGAACACCGTGTCGGGATGATAGGCCGCCAGCAGGAATGCAGCCACTGTTCCGGCGCAAATCCAGTGCAAGAACCGGTTTTCGCGGAAGGGCAGGCACGACGCGGTGGATGCGGTGGTCAAAAGGGCATTAGACAACGGATCAGACCCCGGGCGCAACTGATCTTTCGGCTAAGGGGTTACCCTCGCCGGTCCTTCGCCCCCATCAACTCTTCAATATGAACCAGATCCGTCGGGTAATTTCCCGTGTAACAGGCATAGCAGAAATCCTGAGTCGTATCGGCAACCGCCTCGCGCAAAGCCGCCAGCGAAAGGTACGACAATGAATCGGCCTCGACGAATCTTCGAATCTCTTCGATGCTGTTGTTGGCCGCGATCAGCTCCGCCAGGCTCGGGGTATCGACGCCATAAAAACAAGGCGAAACCGTCGGCGGACACGAAATCCGCAAGTGCACTTCGCGAGCCCCCGCGCCGCGAACCATCCGGACAATCTTCCGGCTAGTCGTCCCGCGTACCAGCGAATCGTCCACGAGAATGACGCGCTTGCCTTCGAGAAGATGCCTCACCGGGTTCAGCTTCAGCTTCACGCCGAAATCGCGAATGGCCTGCGAAGGCTCGATAAACGTGCGGCCTACATAATGATTGCGGATGAGAGCCTGGCGGAACGGAATATCCGCCTCAGCCGCATAGCCGATGGCAGCGGCGACGCCCGAATCCGGCACCGGCACCACGACGTCGGCATCCACAGGGCTCTCAATCGCCAGCAGCCTGCCGAGCATCTCCCGCGAATGCTGCACCGGACGCCCGAACACAATCGAATCCGGCCGGGAAAAGTACACGTGCTCGAACACACAGTGGGCGTGGTCGCGGACGGGCGCATACCGCTCGCGAGTCATCCCCTCGGGGCCGACAATCACCATTTCGCCCGGCTCGACGTCGCCCAGATACACCGCGTCGATTAAATCGAACGCGCAGGTCTCCGACGCGAAAACGTAGCAGGTACGACCGCCCGACAACTCCATCTGCCCGAACGCCAGCGGACGAAAACCATGCGGATCGCGCGCAATGAGTACCCGGTCGCCGGCCAAGAATACCAAGGAAAACGCGCCTTCCAGTTGCAAAAGCGCCTCACGCAACGCGCCCGAAAGCGTCTTCTCACGCGACCTGGCGACCAGATGCAGAATCACTTCCGTATCGCTGGAGGCCTGAAAAATCGATCCGTCTTTTTCGAGCTCGCGACGCAGTTCCCCGGCGTTGGTGATGTTCCCGTTGTGCGCCACCGCGATGTTGCCCTTGTTGCAGGCGACGGAAAACGGCTGCGCGTTCAGCAATACCGTGTCGCCGGCGGTCGAATAGCGGGTATGCCCGATGGCGGCCTCCCCTGGGAGCCCTCCCAGCACTTCCGGCGTGAAAATCTCCGCCACGTGGCCCATGCTCTTGTGACAAAAAATCTCGCGCCCGTTGCTCGATGCGATCCCGGCGCTTTCCTGCCCCCGATGTTGCAGCGCATAGAGGCCCAGATACGCTAAATTCGCCGCTTCCGGGTGCCCGTAAATCGCGAACACACCGCACTCGTCGTGGAATTTATCAAACATGCTGTATCAAACCTGGGAACCAACTAGTTGTTCTTCCAGCGCATCCTCCTGCGCTTTCCGAAGCCGGCCTACGCCCAAATCGACCAGGGTCACGGAATTGTGATCGATTCGCAACGTCTCTTTCATTGTAACGCCGATGCGCAGGGCTTCGACACCGTGATTCCGGGCGATCCGTTCGACCAATTCCGGCGCCGCGGTCGAAACCAAAATCCGCGAAGGGCCTTCATGAAAAAGGGCAATTTCCGGCCGCAAATCGCTCGAAATCTCCACCGCCGCTCCTACACCTCCCGCGCAGCTCTCCGCCAGCGCCACCGCGAGGCCTCCGTCGGAAAGATCGTGCGCCGATTCCACATGCCCGCCGACAACCATCTCCCGGATGGCCGCCTGCACCCGCTTTTCGTACTCCATATCGAGCGCCGGCGGCAGCCCCCACATTTCTTTCAACGCGACCTTCACGTACTGCGTCCCGCCAAACCGCGTCAGGTCCGAGGATCCGAGGCCGCCCACCAGCATCACGGTCCGCGATTCGTTCTTGAACGGCACCGTCATCGGCGAGCCCGTCTTCATGAGCCCGACAATTCCCATGACCGGCGACGGCCAAATCGCTTCACCCAGAGTCTCGTTATAAAGGCTGACATTCCCGCCCGTAATCGGCGTGTCGAAGAACCGGCAGGCCTCGCCGATGCCCGCGATCGTCTCGACCAGCTGCGCCATAATCTCCGGCCGCTCTGGATTTCCGAAGTTCAAATTATTGGTCGCCGCCACCGGCAGCGCGCCGACGGTGGACAGATTGCGGCAGCACTCGGCCACAATCAACCTGGCACCTTCGCGAGGCGACAGCGCGCAATACCGGCCATTTCCATCAAGCGCCATCGCGATGCTGATATCCGTATCCTTGATACGAACAATCGCCGCATCGCCGCCCGGCCCTTCGACGGTATTGGTGCGCACCGTGTAATCGTACTGTTGCCAGATCCATCTCTTCGAACAAACATCGCCGGACGCGAGGATGGCAAGCAAATCCGCTTGTAAATCACCCGCCGAAAACGCCGGAGGCGTCATCGGAGCCGGCCGGTACGGCGCGACCTCGTGCGGCCGATCATATAAAGGAGCCTCATCCGCCAGCTCGCGATTGGGGATCTCCGCGACAATTTCCCCATGATTCCGCACCCTCAGCATCCCGTCATCGGTGACATGACCGATGGTCACCGCATCCAGTCCCCACTTCTTGAAGACCGCGAACACTTCGTCCTCGCGACCCTTGTCGGCGACGATCAGCATCCTCTCCTGCGATTCGGACAGCATGATCTCGTAAGGAGTCATGCCCGTCGCGCGCTGCGGGACGAGAGCCAGATCGATCTCGACGCCAGTTCCCGCCCGGCTGCCCATTTCACAGGTGGAACACGTCAGCCCTGCCGCGCCCATATCCTGAATGCCGACGATCGCGCCGGTTTTCATGGCTTCCAGGCAAGCTTCCAAAAGCAGCTTCTCCATGAACGGATCGCCGACCTGAACGTTGGGCCGTTTTCCCGCGGACTCCTCATCGAACTCCGAAGAAGCCATCGACGCGCCGTGAATCCCGTCGCGCCCGGTCTTCGCGCCGACGTAAATTACCGGATTGCCGACTCCCGTCGCGCGGCCGAAGAAAATTTCATCGTGCTTGAACGACCCCAGCGCGAACACGTTCACCAGAGGATTCCCGTTGTAGCAGGATTCGAACACCGTCTCGCCGCCGACGGTCGGAACCCCAAAGCAATTCCCGTAATGCGAAATTCCACCGACTACGCCTTCCAGAATGCGCCGATTCCGCGCGTTATCCAAAGGCCCGAACCGCAGCGAATCCATCACCGCAATCGGCCTCGCGCCCATCGTGAAAATGTCGCGCAAAATTCCGCCGACGCCGGTAGCCGCGCCCTGAAACGGCTCGATGAAACTGGGGTGATTGTGCGATTCGATCTTAAAGGCGATCGCCCATCCATCGCCGATATCGATAATCCCCGCGTTTTCGCCCGGGCCCACCAGCACGCGCGGACTCTTCGTCGGCAGCGTCCTCAGATGAATGCGCGAGCTTTTATAAGAGCAGTGCTCGCTCCACATCACCGTGAAAATCGCGACCTCGGTCTCGTTAGGCTCGCGCTTCAGAATGGAGCGGACCTTATCCAGTTCGCTCGGCGTGAGATCACTCATATGCGTTGCTCTTCATCCCGGTTGCCTGGAGCGCCATGCGTCAGCTTGGGGTTACCTGAGTGGCGAAAGAAACCCCAAGCTTACGCATGGGGCTAAGCGGTGCCGTTGGCCGGCGCGAGCTACGATGCATGCCCCACAAAGCTCTCGACCAGAGACTCCAAAATCACTCGCCCGTCGGCCGACCCCAGCAGCAAATCCGAAGCCCGTTCCGGATGAGGCATCATCCCCATCACGTTGCGCCCTTCATTGCAGATTCCCGCGATATCCCTTAAAGACCCGTTCGGATTATCGACATACCGCAGCACGACGCGATCGTCGGCTTCAAGCATATCGAGCGTCTTGTTATCCGCAAAATAGCAGCCCTCGCCATGCGCCACAGGCATCCGCAGCAACTGGCCTTGGCGCGGCGTGAAGGGCGACACCGCTTCTACCCGCAGCGTCACGTCGCGGCAAACAAAGCGCAACCCGCGATTCTTCAACAGCGCCCCTGGTAACAACCCGCTCTCGACGAGAATCTGAAACCCGTTGCAGATACCGAGCACCGGGCCGCCGTCCGCCGCGAACTTCTTCACCGCCGCCATCACCGGAGAAAATTTGGCGATCGCGCCGCACCGCAGATAGTCGCCATAGGCGAATCCGCCGGGCAAAACCACGGCATCCACGTGACCAACCGATGGCGTGTCATGCCACAGAAATTCCGCCTGCTGGCCGAGGGTATGCGAGAAGGCGTACCAGGCATCGTGATCGCAATTGCTGCCGGGAAAAACAACAACGCCAATTTTCATGGGGAGAAATTTTATTTTACCACCGGCGATCGCTCCCTGCGGTCGCGGCTCGGCAACCAGTTGATCTCGTTAAGGGCCAAGCATGTCTTCAGCGGAAATCAGTTCAGTCCAGCCCAATGGAAGTCTCAAGCCGCACTCCGGTCACCTGCTGTCCCCGCGCCGCATTCATCAACATCGCAATGCGTTGCGCCGCAAGTTGAGGTTTTAGACCCTCTTCGCGAATATTCGAAATACAATTCCTCTCCGAATCATTCCTGCCGATGCGAGGCGCCCAAGTCAGATACGCCCCCATACTGTCCGGCGAACTTAGCCCCGGCCTCTCGCCAATCAGAATGAGACTCATCTTTGCGCGCAGCAATTCGCCAATCTCGTCGCTGATGGCGACGCGCGCCTGTTGCGCTACCACAATCGGCGCGAGGTTCCATCCCTCAAGCAAAGGCAGCAGCGCATCGAGCACAGGACCCGCGTGGCGATCGACCGCCGCTGCTGAGAGTCCGTCGGCAAGAATGATCGCCGCATCGTAATCGCCGCGCTGGAGCAGAGAAGGATCGGAGAGACGGCGCCCAAGGTCGGGCCGACGCAGATAGATCGCCCGGTTCGGAGCCGCGGAGTGTACGGTCACGGCATGGTACTGCGCAAAGGATGTGCAGTCGAGTTCGTTAAACACGGCGTCGCGAGCCTTCGCATGCGCCAATTGGAACGCCAGCAGTTCCTTGGTGGGCAAACTGTTCCCGACTCGACCCAGCGAAATGCGCGCTAGCATAGCCGCAACACTTTTTCAAAGGAGGCCGTGCTCATCCGTTCAAACCATGCCTCAAACTCTGGCGCCGGACGCATCTTCAATAAATCGCGGAGGTAAAGCGCATCGTGAAAGGACGTGCTCTGATAATGCAGCATGATGTCGTCCGCACCCGGCACGCCCATGATGTAATTGCATCCCGCCGCGCCCAAAAGAGTAAGCAGCGAATCCATATCGTCCTGATCGGCCTCCGCGTGGTTCGTGTAACAGACGTCGCAGCCCATCGGCAGGCCCATCAATTTGCCGCAAAAATGGTCTTCCAGGCCGGCCCTGGTGATTTGTTTTCCATCATAGAGATACTCCGGCCCAATGAACCCGACGACGGTGTTGACCAGCAACGGCTCATACCTTTTTGCCACCGCATAAGCCCGAGCCTCGCAAGTCTGCTGATCGATGCCATGATGCGCGTTCGCCGATAGAGCACTGCCTTGCCCGGTCTCAAAATACATGACGTTTGCACCAGGATGGCGCTCTTTCGCGGCTGCCCACGCCTCGTCGAGCATTCTTAGATCGATGCCGAAAGATTTGTTCGCGTCTTCGGTTCCGGCAATCGACTGAAAAACGAGATCGACCGGAGCCCCCCGCCGCATTGCTTCCATCTGCGTCGTGACGTGCGCGAGTACGCAGGTTTGCGTGGGAATATTGAGCGTTTCCCGAATCTTATCGAGCAAATGGAGCAGCGTCTCAACTGATTTTACGTCGTCCGAAGCCGGATTCACGCCGATGACCGCATCGCCCGAGGCATAGGTCAATCCATCGACGATGCTGGCCGCAACTCCTCGCGGATCGTCGGTTGGATCGTTGGGTTGCAAACGCGTCGATAAACGGCCCGGCAGGCCGAGAGTGTCGCGAAACTTCGTGATCACGCGAATTTTTTTTGCAACCGCGATCAAATCCTGCACGCGCATGATTTTCGATACCGCAGCCACCATTTCCGGCATGATCGACAGTGCGGAAATCGCATCGCCCGAGGCATCGAGCAGCCATTCGCGGAACTCGCCGACGCTCAAATGCGCAATGGGCGCGAAGCGATCGGCCGAATGAGTATCTACGATCAGGCGCGTGACTTCGTCGTCAACCAGAAGCTCATTTTGAAAGCGCGTGAGCGGCGTATCCGCCAATTCCATTTGCGCCCGAGCGCGCTCTTCCGCCGACGTTGCCGCGATGCCGGCCAACTGGTCACCGGAGCGCAAGGGAGAAGCTTTCGCCAGCAGCGTCTTTAGTTCCATTTTTGCGCGAATTCTTCCTCAGGCGACAAAACCAGCCGTTTTCGAGCGTAAAACGCGAAATAGGCGATCCCGAGCGCGAACCATACCGCCGCGCCCCACACTCCTTTGTTGTAATCGGGATTCAGGAACAAGACAATCAACGTGATGGACGCGATCAGGATCGCGATCCACGCGCCGGCCACGCCTAGAGGGCTCACATAGGGCCGCTCGAGGTTCTTTCTGCGCAGCAGCAGGAACGACGCCATCTGCAAAATGTAGGCGATTACCGCGCCGAAGACAGCCATATTTAGAAGGATGGCACCAACCTGGCTGTTCTGTCCGAAGAAATAAATCCCTAATGCCGCCGCCATACCGAGAGCCGATCCTGAGACCAGCGCGCGCACCGGAGTCTTATGGCGTTTGCTGGTTACTGATAGCCACTGCGGAAAATATCCGGCGCGAGAGAGCGAATAAATCTGCCGGCCGTAGGCGTAAATGATGGTGTGGAAGCTCGCGACCAGGCCGATTACGGCGACGAAGGCGAAGAGTTTCGTCCACTCGGATCCGGCAATGGTTTGAAAACTAAGCACCAGCGGCTCCTGCGATACACCCAATTTCGCTGCACCGGGCGCGATGGCGGCACTTAGAATCATGGTCAGAAATGAACACACTATGAGCGTCACGAGGCCGTAAAGAATGCCCTTGGGCATGTCGCGACAAGGGTCGTGCGATTCTTCGGCGGCTAAAGGGAGCTGCTCTATGCCGAGATAGAGCCAGAGCGCGAAAGGCAGCGCGGGCAGCCATCCTTTAGAAGGAACATCGAACGCGTAGCGTTGAAAATCGACGTGAGGGATTGCGCCGATCCAGAACACGATCAATACGAGCAGCGCGGCAAGTGCGATAAAAACCGAGAAGCGGAAAGAGAGCGCGACGCCGAAGACATTTAATCCGACGAAGAACACGTAGCAGACGATCCACCATCCGGGCTCCCACGTTTTCGGAGTATGAAAAATGGCTCCCAGATATCCTCCGATGCCGACCACGATGGTCGCGGGGGTGAGGATATACTCCATGTTTTCGGCCAATCCGGTGATGTATCCGCCCCATGGTCCCATCGCAGTGCGAGCGAAGGAATATGCGCCGCCGGTGTGCGGCAACGCGGGGGACATTTCGGCGATCGAAAAGCAGAGCCCCAAGTACATCGCGGTCATGACGATGAGAGCGATGAGCATGCCGGAGAATCCGCCTGCGGTGAGGCCGAAGTTCCAGCCAAAGAAATCGCCGGAGATGACGGCGGCTACGCCTAGGGCCCAGAGATGCAATACCCGAGCGTGGCGGCGGAGGGTGCGTTTTTCGAAGTACTCGTTGGTGGGTTTCGAGTAGACGGGCAAGAGTTACATTCTATCTTGGCAGCGCATGGCGCTGCCCCACAACCACGCGGAACAATCGGAGTGGAGTGGTGTCTACCTGATCATGCGGTACATATTGATGATTTTCCTGACGCTCGCGCCGGATCAGGTGGCGGATTCGCTACTTGCCGAGATTCGGGCTTTGAGGTTGGACCTGTGGGATACGGCGGCGGCGATACAGAGAGTGCAGATTGTGATGTACCGTCTGCAGGCGCAGTGGGCTGCGGTCGAGAAGGCAACGGGTCGGCTGGATATGGCTCGCGGTCAGTGCAGGGCGGCGGAGGATGGGCAGAAGCGCACCGCTGCTCAGATTGAGCAGATGAAAAAGATGAAGGGGCAGAGCGGAGTGGAGCAGAAGAACATCGAAGAGGCGCTCGTCAATTTGCAGGCGGCGATGGAGATGTCGGCTACGCAGGCGCAAGAGTGTCAGGGGGAGCAGGCTGATGCGGAGTCTCAGTTTCGGGTGGAGCAGGCGAAGATGAGTGAGTTGGAGAGTCAGTTGGAGAGGCTGGATCAGGTTCTTGCGGCGGCGGGGAGGAAGTAGCGCGCTTTAGCGCCAACTCAAGCCGGCGCTGCAAGCTGAAGCTCGCGCCACCAAAACTAGGTGTGGTGGTGGACTTCCCAGTTTTTATAGACTGATAACGCTTCGGTTACGGCATCGCCGTAGCTGCTGATGTTTACTGCTACGTGGTGTTCGTAGCCGTTGCGGCAGATGTAGTGTAACAGGCGCTGGAGGCCGGGGATTTTTACTACTCCATAGCCGCCGAAGCTGTTTAATTGGTCGCGGGTGATTTCGCCCTCGCCTACGTAGGCTCGCATTTTGCCGTTGAGGTCATCGGTGGAGACTCGGCAGAAAGTGAGGGGGCCGGATTTCATTTTGCCTACTATTGTGCCGAAGGTGTTTTCCTTGCCTACGGAGCCGGCGATGATTTCCTGGAAATCCATTCTTACGTTTTCGAAAAAATGCTTGGGGAGATTGGAGCAGTGGAAGATTACCGATTTATCGGGATCGTCGCCGAAGTTGTTGTTCCAGTCGACTATGGCGCTGGGGGTTTCGGACGCCAATTGCAATGCGTACATGCCGATCATGCCGACCATGTCGGTTTCGCAGGCGCTGGGGAGGAGGTTGTTCGACATCATGCTCATGATGGTGCAGGGGACTACGCCGAAGAATTCCTGCATGGCGGTCCAGCACTGGACGGAGGTTCCGGCTAGTTCGTTGTCGTGCATCCAAGAATCGACTACTACGCCGAATTTGGACATTTTTAAGAGCGATGACGCGGGGGTGTTGTTTTCGTTTACGTAGCGACCGATGTTGGCTAACTTTTCTTTAACTCGGGGGTCGTCGTCGGTTAGGCGGTTAATTCGGCCGAAGACTTCGGAGAGGTCTAGCGTCTCTACGGTGATGCCGGAATGCTCCATTAGCTTCTCGCTGAATCTTACGGTGTTGAAGGCGGCTGGTCTTGCGCCTATCGCGCCTACTCTTGGGCCCTTTAGACCTTTTACTACCCGGCAGGTTGCGGCAAAGTTGGCCAGGTCTTCGTGGAAGGCTTCGGAGTTGGGGGCTACTGTGTGTTGTTTTGTTAAAGAGTATTTGATTCCGTATTGCCACAGATTGTTGCAGGCCGAGATTTTGCCGCAAAAGCTGTCGCGGCGGGCGCCCATCAGCATTTTTGTGGGGTCGTCGGGGAAGGCTTGTAGCAACACTGGCACGTCGAGGCCGGCGAAGCGGAGGGTGTTGGCGATGGCTCGCTCGTCGCCGAAGTTGGGGAGGGCTACCAGGACTCCGTCGATTTGGTCGCGGTGTGTTTTAAAGAGGTCGGCACACTTGCGGGCGTCGGAGAGGGTTTCTACGGCGCCGTGTTTGGTTTGGTCGGGGGTCAGGCAGATGGTCGAGTAGCCTAGTTGTTCGAGTACACGTAGGATTTCTACGCGGCCGTCTCTCGCCAGGGCGTCGGGGAAGAAGCCTCGGTTGCCGATGATGATTGCCAGGGTGGTCATATTTTAAAGAATAAGTGGCTGCCGATGAACGCGGATGAACGCCGATAGCGCATCAGCGCGGCCTGAAGGCTAGGGTGTAGGCGGCGCCGATTATTGTTAGTAAACCGCCCCACCATACTGGGGCGTGGAGGTTGGCTAGGACGGTGTTCGGTGGATTGGACCATTCGGAGAGGCCGCTGATCAGAATTAGAATGCCGTAGGCTAGCAGCATTACTCCTACGAAGAACCAGACGGGGATGATGTGGTGTTTTTCGCTCATACTTGTTTACCAGAAGATGTATTGCAGAATTACGAATAATAGCGCGGCTACTCCGGCCCAGAAGATTGGCTTCTGCGTCAACGGGACGTGGCCTTCGCTGGGGATCGCGGTTACGCCGTAGACTAAGCCTTCTAACTCAGAGGACGGTTTGGGCTTGGTCATGAGGCTCACAACTATTGTTACCAGGACGCAGATCAGCCAGGACCAGAGAGCTCGGTACATGTCTTCGGCCATGGCTTTGGCGTGAGTGGACAGGGCGATTATCGACAAGGCCTCGGGGTTGAACTTCACGATTAAAAACATGCCGATGGAGGAGAGCGTGCCGACTAATAGTCCGGCGAAGCCTCCCGCGGCGGTGGTGCGTTTCCATAGCATTCCTAAGATGACCGTGCCGAACAATGGGGCAATGAAGAAGCTGAACAGGGCTTGCACGTAATCCATGATGCTGGTAAAGCCCATGGCTAAATACGCCGCGCCGATGCTCACAATCAGGCCGATGATGGTGCACCAGCGGCCCATCGCGACGTAGTGCGCATCGGGAGCTGTTTTGCGCATGAAGGGACGGTAGAGATCGTAGGTCCAGACGGTGGCGAAGGCACTGACGTTTCCGGCCATGCCGGCCATGAAGCCCGCTACCAGGGCGGTGATGCCGAGGCCCAAGAGGCCGGGGCCCATATAGCGCGCCATCATGAGCGGGAGAACTTCGTCATACGTGTGCTGGCCGGCGATGGCGGAGCCTTGGGGGACCAGGTGTTGGGGCAAGACGGCTAGTCCGATCAGGCCTGGGACGATCACGATCAGGGGGACGGCCATTTTGAAAAACGATCCGATGATGGGGGCTAACTTTGCGGATCGTAGATCCTTTGCGGCCAGGACGCGCTGCACTACTAGAAAATCCGTGGTCCAGTAGCCCATCGAAATAATTGCGCCGAGGCCGAAGACTATGCCGGTCCAGTGCATGCCCATGGGATTATCTTGCGCGCTGCCGAGAGTGCTCCAGGCGTGGGTGAAGTCCTGACCGGGGAAATTGGATTTGATGCGCGCGACCATTCCTTCCCAGCCGTGGGTTTCGATGAGGCCGAGGATGGGGATCAGGAGGGCTCCGAACCAGATCAGGAAAAATTGCAGGACTTCGTTGAAGATCGCCGAGAAGAGGCCGCCGGAGGCAACGTAGATGCCGACGGTGAGGGACGAGACCCAGATGCTGAAGTGGATGTTCCAGCCGAGCACGACTTTCATGATGACGGCCATGGCGTACATGTTGACGCCGGACATGAGGATGGTCATCAGGGCGAACGAAATCGCGCTGAGGCCTGAGGCGGCGGGGCCGTAGCGCAGTTGCAGGTAGCCGGGGACGGAGTGCGTTTTCGAGATGTAATAAAACGGCATCATGACGATGCCGAGGAACAGCATGGCGGGGATGGCTCCGACCCAATACCAGTGCGCGGCGAGGATGCCGTACTGATACGACGCGCCGGCCCAGCCGAGCAATTCGAGCGAGCCGAGGTTGGCTGATAAGAAGCTGAGGCCTGCGACCCAGGCGGTCATCTCGCGGCCGGCGAGGAAAAAATCTTCTCCGCTTTGCGCGAATTTGCGGAGGTAGAAGCCGATGCCGAGGACCATCAGGAAATAGAGGACGATGATCGCGAGGTCGACGGGGGCGAGGGAAATCATGCGGTCGGTGGTCATTTTGTTTGGCCGTAGGTGGTGTGATAGCGGTGGAACCACTTCTTTACTTCTGAAGCTGGGAGAGGTTTCGGGTCGCCTTTTAGGAGCGCCAGATGGACGGTGTGAGCGACGTCTTCTAACATGACTGCGGCTTTTAATGCGTCGCGAGGGGTTTTGCCGATGGCGAAGGCGCCGTGATTCGCAAGAAGGACCGCCGAGGATTTGCCGATGTGTTTGAGAATCGCCCGGCCGATGTTGTCGCCATGATTATCGATGTAGGGGACGCAGGGAATTTCTGCGCCGAACTCGTCGGCGATGGCGGTTAAGTATACGGGGATGGATTTACCGAGCGCGGCGAAACTGGTGGCGTAGTTGGAGTGGGTGTGGATGATGCCTCCGATGTCGGGGCGGTGGTTGTACAAGTAAAGATGATGAGGGAGGTCGACGGAGGGCTTCCATTTACTTTCGACTGGTTTGCCTTTTAGGTCCGTCACGACCATATCGGAGGGGCGCATCTTTTCGTAGTCCATGCCGCTGGGCTTGATGACGACGAGGCCCTTTTCGCGATCGATGCCGCTGACGTTGCCGCTGTGCATCGTGACGAGGCCGGCTTTGAAAATGCCAAGGTTGGCTTCCCAGACGGCTTTTTTAAGAGCTTTGAGGCTCATGCTTTGAGGGTCACTGTGACGATGGACATCGCGGGCAGATCGACGCGCAGGCGACCGTTTTCGACCGAGACGAAGTGCGGCTTCGTCGTGATTTTGTCGGGATCGTCGAAGCTGTTATAGGCGTTCATGTCGGAGTGGTGGAGAATTTGAGCGGTGGCAGATGTGGGAGTCGCGCCGGTGAAGGAACAGTCGGCGTGGACGTCGGTATTCGTCCGCGGGTTGACTAGCGTTACGACGAGGTCGCTGCCATTGCGCGACGCGGAGATGGAGAGGTCTAGTGCGTCGGTACTTTCTTTTTCCGTTCGCACGGCGGTTTTGAGGCGATGCGGCTTGAACATCATGTACGCGTAGTAGGTGGTCGTGCGGACGCAGTGCATGCCCATGGGGCCGTCGGTGAGCAGCATCGAGTGGAGGACGTTGACGATCTGCGCGATGTTGCACATGTACAGCTTGTCGGCTTGCCGGTTGAACATATTAAGGCCAAGTCCGGCGGCGACGGCTCCGCGCATGGTGATCTGCTGCCAGAGGCGGCCGTAATTTTTTTCTTCGTCGGGGATCATGCGGTCCCACACGCCCCATTCGTCGAGCATGAGGTTCATGGCGCGCTGGGGGCGGGGTTCGAAGCCGTCGAGGATGGCGCGCTGCTGCACGATGGCTTGTTCGACGCGCTGGAACATCGCCAATTGCGTGTTCATCGCGTCTTCGGTGAATTTGGTCGGCGTGAGCTGGGAGTTTTCGTAGAAATGCATGGCGTAGCCGTCGGGGATGCGGCCGCCGGTGTTTTGCGTGAGGAATTTTCGCGACCAGTTGACGTCGTTGCCGTTGGGGCCACAGGCGATGAGGAATAATTTCGTGCCGCCCCAGTTGCGCAGGTAGCCGGAGAACTGGCGGAACTGGTCGGCGTAGTGTTCGGGAACCATGCGTCCGCCGCAGCCCCAATTTTCGTTGCCGACGCCCCAGTAGCGGACGTTGAAGGGTTCGGGGGAACCGTTGGCGGCGCGCTCATCGGAGAGAGTGCTGCCGGAGGGGTAGTTGCAATATTCGACCCAGTCGCGCAGTTCAGAGGGCGTGCCGCTGCCGACGTTGCCGGCGAGATAGGGCTCGGCGCCGATTTTTTTGCAGAGGCCAATGAATTCGTGGACGCCGAAGCTGTTGTCCTCGATGTATTCGCCCCAGTGCATGTTGACGCGCTTGGGACGGCGGGGGCCGATGCCATCGCGCCAGTGATAATCGTCGGCGAAGCAGCCTCCGGGCCAGCGGAGGACGGGGACGCCGAGGTCTTTCAGATAGTCGACGGCTGCTTTGCGGTAGCCATCGACGTTGGGGATGGGCGAATTTCTTCCGACCCACAGACCGCCGTAGACGCAGGAGCCGAGGTGCTCGGCGAATTGTCCATGCAGTTCAGGGCGAACGACGCCGATCGAATCGCCAGTGTGGATCATGACGCGTTCGGTTTTCGAATCGGCGGCGAGGAGACCTTTCGGCAGCAAAGCAGAGATTCCCGCGGCTGTATGGAGAAATTGGCGTCTGGACTGCATGGTCGCTCCTTTAATTCGATAGAAGGACTAATTCTACACTTACCGCTTGCGCCCGCGGCCCGCGGGTTGCGTGAGGTCGACGCCGGCGGATTTGAGCGCTGGCGTCGCGGTGACGTAATCGAGCTTCGGAGCCTGCTTGCGGACGCCGTCGAAGACGAAGAATCGCGCGGCGTCGTCCATGCCGACGCGGCCTGCGGTGACGCCCCGGTCCTTTAATATTTGTGCGACGCGTTCGTACGGGCTCTCGTCTTCCTGCCAGATGCGGATGTCGGAGTTGGGTTGGATGAGTTCGCGAGCGCGCATTTCTTCGAAGCCGGGCAGGACCCAGGCGGGGTCGCCTTTGGCCGGGATCACGACGATAAAGGAGCGCTCGCTTTTGCCCCAGCGGACGCCGGTGAGATACATCATGGCGGGGCCGGGCTCAAGGACAATGGCGCCGAGTCCGAACTCCTTCATGGCTTGCTGCGCTTTTTCGATGCGGGCTTTGAAGTCGGGGGTTTGCATGTTTTTATCCGAAAGGTTGGACCAAGATTCGATCAGCCGAAGGGCTGATCGATCGCCGGGCTTTGTTTGGTGAACATTTTCGCGCCGCTCTCAGTAATGTACATGCAATCTTCGAGGCGGACACCGAATTCGCCGTAGATGGCGATGGTCGGCTCGTCGCTGAAGCACATGCCGGGTTGAATTTTGGTTTTGTTGCCTTTGACGAGATTGGTCCACTCGTGACCGTCGAGGCCGATGCCGTGGCCGGTGCGATGCGGCAGGCCGGGCGTCTTATAGCCGGGTCCGAATCCGCCCTTGGTGATGACGTTGCGGGCAGCGGCATCGACGGATTCGCAGGTCGCGCCGACTTGTGCCGCGGCGAGCGCGGCATCCTGCGCTTTGCGCTCCAGATCCCAGACGTACTTCTGGCGATCCGTGGGCTTGCCGAAAATTACAGTGCGGGTGATATCGCTTTGATAGCCTTCGACGCTGACTCCGTCGTCGATGAGGACGAGATCGCCTGCGTGCAGCTGCTGCGGCGCGATGCTGCCGTGGGGGAAGGCTGTGTACTTACCGAAGATCGCCATGGCGCCGCCGTTTGCGCCCAGCGCGCGAAACGCGGCGGAAATATTGTTCGCCAGTTCGCCGTTGGTCATGCCTTCGCGGAGGGTGGTGAAGGCGGCTCGATAGGCTTCGATGGTGATGTCGTTGGCCCGCTGAAGGAGGGCGATTTCGGCGGGCGATTTGATGATGCGGCAGCCGGCGGTGACGGGGTCGGCGCTCATGAATTCGAGCGAAGGAGCTTCCTTGCGAATGCCGTCGTAGATGGCGAATCGCACGCGTTCTTCTATGCCGATGCGCTGCGCGGCGCGATCTTTCAATAATTGCGCGATCTTCTTGAAAGCGTCCTCCTCACCGTCGGCGACGCGCAGATCCTTGGGCGTGCTGACCAGGTCGTGATGGATTGCGCCGTTGGCGCGGGCTTCGTCGGCGCGGTCGACCACCCAACCGAGCTGACCTTTCGCGGGGATCACCAGGACGAAGGTGCGGTCGCCGGCGTTCCAGCGTGTGCCGCTGAAATAGAACATGCTCGAGCCGCCTTCGAGTATGACTGCGTCGATTTTGTTTTCCTGCATCAAGCGCTGCGCTTTGTCGATGCGGGCGCGGCGTTCGGCGTGGGTGATGGGCTGGATGCCGTCAAGCATCGGGCGGAGTTTTTTGACGGCGTCGGGGACGTCTTGCGCATCGGCGAAATTGGCCGCGCCCGCGGCGGCGACTGCCATGAAGGTTCTTCGATTCATTTATAAAACGCTCCTCATCTGTCCGCCGTCGGCTTGCAGCGTTGCGCCGGTGATGTAGGACGCGGCGTCGGAGAATAAAAAGACGGCGGCGGCGGCGAACTCTTTCGGGTCTCCGTAGCGACTCATGGGAATGGTCTGCTGCATTCGCTTCTGTTGTTCTTCCAGACTGACGTTTTGGCGCTTGCTGTTCGATTCGTCGAGTTCGCGAAGGCGATCTGTCGCGATACGGCCGGGGATCAGGTGATTTACTCGAATTTTTTGGGTTACGAGTTCGTTGGCTAATGTTTTTGAGAGCGCGGCTACGGAGGCTCGGAGGATGTTGGAGAGTGCAAGGTTCTGGATCGGCTCCTTGACGGAGCTGGAGGTGGGAATTACGATGCTGCCGCCGCCGCGCGCGGCCATGGAGGGGACGGCCAGGCGGACCATTCTCACTGCGCTCATTAAGAGGAGTTCGAATGCCTTTTGCCATTGAGCGTCGTCGAAGTTGAGCGTCGCGCCGGGAGGAGGTCCGCCGGAGTTGGTGAACAGCAAGTCGACGCCGCCGAAATGGCCGATGGTTTTTTGATGCCATTGTTCGATGGCTTGCGCCGACGATACGTCGGTCGCGACGGCGAGCACGCGGGCTCCCGTTTCTTTCTCGATGCGGCGGGCGGCGGCGGCCACTGCTGTCGCATCGCGCGAGGCGATGGACACTTGCGCACCTTCATCGGCGAGCGCGCGGGCCACGGCATAGCCCAGGCCGCGACTGGCGCCGGCGACCATGGCGACTTTGTTGGTGAGACCTAGGTTCATGAGTCTTTCAGTCTACCGAAGGAGCGGCAGTCGGGAGAGGAACACATCCCCTCCATGGCTGTCGGGGTTCCATGCTCGAAGGAGGGGTGGCAGCAATTTCCAAGTGATGGAACGCATTTTAAAGGTTGCCCTCGGACTTGCAAGGTGCGCAGGGGTATCCTCCCCGCTCCGGATGTGTCTGGGTACAGGCCCGGATGGCTGAGTCCTTTGCGATGGGGTCTACAGGTTGGTCCATCTCGCTGCCAGATAGGTTGAAGTCGCCTAGGAATCTTGCGTCGACACGAGTGTCGACGCGGCACGCCTGGGGGCGTGCGCCACAAAAGCGGCACAACAATGTAGCGAATGGTCAAAGTACGCGGAGGGCGCTTGCGGGGAATTCGATCAGCCATTCTTTGTTGTCGCGCTGGCGGTCGAATTCGGCGCGCGGCATATCGGCTGTGATGCCGCCTTCGAATTCGAGTCGCATTCCGTGGGGTTTTTCGACAGTGCGCGACAAAGGTGCCGGAATCTGGTTCGGACCGGGGCGGCCGAGACGCGCCGATACAACAAGCTGTTCCGGGCGCACACAGAGCGTCACGCGGTCGCCTTTGAAGCGGCCCGGGAAATAGGGACCGTCCAGTTCGAACTCGCCCATCTGCACTTTGCTGGTGTTGCGGCCGGGATCGAGGGCGCGGATTTCGCAGGGGATCAGATTGAATGCTCCCAGCAGACGGGCTACTTCGATGTTCGCGGGTTGATCGAGAATTTTTCGTGGCGAGCCGCTTTGCACGATTTTTCCTTCACGCAGAATCAGCATCTCTTCGCCGAGTTCGAAGCATTCGTCGAGATCGTGGGTGACGAGCAGAACAGGCGTCTTGAAATCCGCGCGCACCTGGCGCAGAACATCGTAAAATTCGGCTCGCAGAGGCGCGTCGAGGCCTTGCGCGGGCTCGTCGAGCAACAACAGTTTCGGCGCGACGATCAAGGCGCGGGCGATGGAACAGCGTTGGCGCTGGCCTCCCGAAACCTCGTGCGGCCGGCGGCCGGCGGCTTCGGTTAACCGGAAGGTCTCCAGCATTTCGTTGACGCGGCGATGGCGCTCCAGGCGCGGGCGGCGCTCGGCGGCGAAGACCAGATTTTCGCGCAAAGTCATGTGTGGGAACAGCGCGTAGTTCTGAAACACGTAGCCGCAATTGCGCGCCTGCGGCGGCAGGTGCACGTCCGCCGCGCCGTCGAACAGAAGATCGTCATCCAGCAGGATGCGGCCTTCGTCGGGGCGCACGAATCCGGCGACGGCGTCCAGCACGAGCGTTTTTCCCGAGCCGCTGGGGCCGAACAGAACGGTGACGCCGGAGGCGGCTTGAAATTCGAGGTCGAGCGAAAATCCGGCCGAATCGGGACGCTGCGGAAAAGTCTTGCGGAGTCGCGCTTGGAGCATATCAACGAGGGCTCAGGCGATTCGCCAGAGTCAGAATCACCAGCGCGATGGCGGAGACTACCAGAACAAGCGTGCGCGCGACGGTTCCGTTGCCCGATTCCACGGCGTCGTAAATGGCCACCGCGACAGTTTGCGTGCGGCCGGGGATGTTGCCGGCCACCATGAGCGTGACGCCGAAATCACCCAGCGAGCGCGCGAAGGCGAGCGCGGCCGCCGCGAAAATCGAGCGGTGCGCCAGCGGCAGAGTGACGCGCCAGAACAAGCGCCACTCCGATGCGCCGAGGGTGCGGGCCGCGCGCTCGTAACTGCGGTCGACACTTTCAAAGGCCGCGCGCGCGGATTTCACGAGCAAGGGCAAGGAGTGAAGCAGCGCGGCCACCACTGCGGCTTTCCAGGTGAACACGAGCGGCGAGCCGAAGATCATTTCCCAAATTTTTCCCAGCGGGCTGGCGCGGCCGATCAACACGAGCAGGTAATAGCCGAGGACGGTGGGCGGCAGCACCAGCGGAAGCGTGACCATGGCATCGAGCACTTCTTTGAAGCGAAATTCGCGGTTCGCCAGAATGTAGGCGATCCACAACCCGACCGCGAGCGCGATTGCGGTGGACACGACGGCGACGCGCAGGCTGAGCCACAGCGGAAACCAGTCGATGGGCATGGATTGCCCATTATAGCTGGACAATTATAGGGGTTCGAATCGGGCGGTAAAATGGCGCAAATACGGCGGCTCGTAGGTCATTCGCAGGCCGCGTAATTCCTGTTTGCGCGCGTTCACTTCCAGGATTGCTTCCACCAGATAATCGATGTGGCTTTGGGTGTACACCCGGCGCGGGATCGCGAGTCGCAGCAGTTCGTGGCGGGCGTGCTCGCCGAACATGACCGAGCCGATTTCGACGCTGCGCACGCCGGCGTGGCGGTAGAGTTCGACGGCGAGAGACTGGCCGGGAAATTCGTGTTTCGGAATATGCGGCAGCATGCGGCCCGCGTCGATGTAGATGGCGTGTCCGCCGGGAGGCTCCACTATAGGTACGCCCTGGTCGGCGATTTTGCGGCCTAAATATCGGGTGGACGCGATGCGGTATTCGAGATAGTCGTGGTCCAGCACTTCGTCGAGACCGACGGCGATGGCTTCGAGGTCGCGGCCCGCCAAGCCTCCGTAGGTGGGAAAACCCTCGGTTAATATGAGCAAATCGCGCTCCTTTTGCGCGACGGTATCGTCGTTGGTGCACAACATGCCACCGATATTCGCGAAGGCGTCCTTCTTCGCGGAGAAGGTGCAACCGTCGGCGTAGGAGAACATTGCCTGCGCAACTTGTTTCGGCGTCAGGCGCTCAAATCCGGGCTCCTGCTGCTGAATGAACCATGCGTTCTCGGCGAAGCGGCAGGCATCGAGATAAAAGGGAATCTTGTGGCGCGCGGCCACCTGGTGCACCGCGCGGATGTTGGCCATCGACACCGGCTGCCCTCCGCCGGAGTTATTGGTGACCGTCAACATGATCAGGGGGATTTTATCGGCGCCTTCGGTTTCGATCAGTCTTTCGAGTGCGGCAACATCCATGTTGCCCTTGAACGGAATACGCGCCTGCGTGTCGGCGGCCTCGGGCAATGGCAGATCCACGGCGCGAGCTCCGGTGAACTCGATGTTGGCGCGGGTGGTGTCGAAGTGGGTGTTGCTGGGCACGATGTGGCCGGGGCGGCACATCACTGTGAACAGGATGCGTTCCGCGGCGCGTCCCTGGTGCGTGGGGATCATGTGCGCGAAACCGGTGAGGTCGTCGACGACCTTCTTGAGGCGGAAAAAACTCTCGCTGCCCGCGTACGATTCGTCGCCGCGCATCATGGCCGCCCATTGATGCGTCGACATGGCGCTGGTGCCGGAATCGGTCAGCAGATCGATCAGAATGTCGGTCGCGCGCAATTCAAACAGGTTGTAACCTGCTGTCAGGAGAAATTTTTCGCGCTGCGCCGGAGTGGTGTGGCGCAGAGGCTCGACACTGCGGATCCGAAATGGCTCGATGATGGTTTTCATCCACCACTATCGTGGCACAACACGCGGAGCGCGAACGCCGTGGCGACGAGCGGATCGTCTTCTTTTACCAGGTTGTTGGCGTTGGAAAAACTTCCGTCGGGTTGCTGCGGCGGGAGGATCACCGGGAGTTCCGGCATGGCGCGCGTGACGGCGGCGGCGTAATAGAAGCGCAGGCCATCGCTCCATCCCATCCGGGCGGGTTCGAAGTCGAAGCCGGGGGCGCGTTCTTCCAGGTGGTTTTTCTTGAGCCAAGCATGAGCGCGCACGATGCGCGGGTCATTCGGTGAAACACCGGCGGCGAGCAAAGCGAGCAAGCCGTCACATGTTGTCGTGCCGTAACTGCGATACTTGCCGCCGGCGTCGCCGGCCTTGTTGGTGTCGAGATTGACGGTGGAGAAAAAGAATCCGCCGTCGGCATTCTGACAGCGGTCCAGATAGACTTGGGTTTTTTTCATGGCCGGGTCGGATGACGAAACGCCCGCGGCTGCGAGGCCTTCGAGAACGTAGCGCGTCATGGCGAGATCGACGTGGCCGGGCTCGGGAGGACGGCGGCGGTCGCCTCCCATGCCCCAGGCTCCGTAGGCTGGATCGCTGCGGGTCCAGCCGTTTTCTTCCGTGAACTGCTGCGAGCGCAGATAGGTAATCCATTCCGGCACATTGCGCTTCAGCCGCCCGGCGACGCGCACGGCAAGACCCGCCGCGTAGTTCGGATAATCGACCGGCTCCGTGTTGAAGTTGCGCTTCAGGAAGTCGAAAGCTTTGTCGACGAGGGCGGCTTCGTGAGGAACGGAGAGGAGCGCGTCGAGCACAAAGGGCGTCAGCGATTGTCCGGAGCGCAGCAATCCGTACGTTTTGCTGTGCCAGCCCCCATCGTCCGCTTGTTCGGACCACAGCCAGCGGGCCGCACGCGAAAGAGCGTCGCGACGCCCGCAGGCAGCGGCCCCGAGCGTCGCAAGCAGAAAGGCGCGTCGTTGCATTATTTGACCGTAAGATTTAGAATAGCCGCGCTGGTGACCGCCACGCGGCCGGTGATGCAGTGCGATCCGGACCACGTGCCGTCCTGATTTTGCAGTTTCAGGATGCGCGCAGTGATGTCGTTGCGCCACTTGTTCCATTCTTCGCCGCCGGTCCGGCGCAAGCCGTCGCTGACGTTGAGGTAGGAGAAAAACTCCTCGCCGCCGACGGAGCCGAATCCGTTGACGAACTTTTCGTCGGTCAATTGAGCGCGGATCGCCGCGATCTGCGGCGCGTTGTCTACTCGATCCTTCGCGGTGCGGCTCAATTGTTCCAGCGCCTGCGCGCTTTGGTACAGGGGCACGCCTGCCGCTGCCGGGGCGGCCGACGACTTCGCGGCCTCCTTCGTGTAATTGACGGCCGCGTCCATCGCACGCACTTCTACTTTGACGCCCTTCTGTGCCGCCTCATACAGGCTGCGCGATGCCATCGACGTTCCCAGAATGGGGGCCCATCCGCCGCCGACGTTCCAGCTTCCGTCGCGCTGCTGGTTGCTCTGAATTTTCGCGACGCATTTTTCCAGGGCTTTGCGGACGCGCGCGTTCTGCGCGGCGGTGGGCATGGCGCCGTCGACTTCCGAGAGCAGCATCGAGGTCAAAAAAGTATCGATGTACGGGCCCAACTTGCGCTGGATTTGCGTCCCGTTGTGATTGGTGATGAGCAGACCGTCGGCGGGGCTGTTTTCAACGTTCTGCATGATGTAGTTGAGGCCTCGCTCGATGTTCGCCTGGTACTGCTTGCCCGCGCGGCGCAGTGCCAGGACCGCTACGGCCGTATTGGCGACGTCGTTGCCGTTGGTCTCCAGACGCTCGTTCTGGCGGACATAGGAAGTCTCGCCGCCGTCCTGCCCCCAGCCTCCGTCGTGCCCTTGCACCGACGCGATCCACTGGGCGCCTTTCGCCACCGCGATGTCCACCGGGTTGTTGTTCGTACTCGCGGAATTTGCAGCGAGCGCAAGAATTAGAGCGCTGGCCGCAGTCATGCCGACAGTTTTGATCTGCATTGACAGATCTCCTTTCAGACACGGTATGCCGCGCGGGGGGAGATCCTTTCAGGATAAGCTGAAGAAAGTCGTGACGACTTATAATTTTCCCGCGATCGTCGAAGCCGACGAGGACCGTTGGTTTGCCTACTGCCCTCCGCTATTGGAACAGGGCGGATCCACCTGGGGTTACACGCCGCAGGAGGCTCTTCGAAACCTGGAGGACGTCGTGCGACTGGTGGTGGAAAGCCTGATCGCCCACGGGGATCCTGTTCCGAAGGCTGACGCCGGTTCCGCAGAAGTGGCCGAGTCCCACGTCGCCGTCACAGTCTGAAGATGCCGATTGACTATTCTCGCCTGCGGAGCTTAACCGCTCGCGAGATAATCTCGGCGCTCGCGCGCGATGGGTTCTCATTGGATCGCCAGGCGGGATCGCACCGGCTCTACCGAAGAGCAGACGGCCGACGCGTGACGGTGTCTTTCCATTCACCGGGAGAGACCTTCGCGCCCGGGATCTTACGGGCCATGATTGAGATCCAGGCTCGCTGGTCGGAACATGACCTCAGGCGCCTGAAGCTTCTGCGCTAGCCTAACTGGCTTTATCCGCCAGCACCCGCACGTGATTGTCGCGGACCTCGATGTAGCCGCCTGACACCATAACCTCGCGGGTCTGCGCGCCCGATGTGATCTTCAGCAAGCCCTCGCCCAGTTCGCTTAACAGGGCGGCGTGGCCTGGAAGGATGCCGATATAGCCGTCCTTGCCGGGAATTTCGGCGAACTCGGCGCGCTGGTCGAGGACGAGTTTCTCGGGCGTCACGATCTCGATTTGAAACGTCTCGGCCATAACTACTTCTTCTTCATCTCTTCGTGCTTTTCAAGTACGTCGTCGATGGAGCCCTGCATATAGAACGCCTGCTCCGGAATTTCGTCGTGCTTGCCCTCGACGACCTCTTTGAAGCTGCGGACCGTATCGGCGACTTTGACGTACTTGCCCTTGCGGCCGGTGAAGGCTTCGGCCACATGGAAGGGCTGCGAGAGGAATAGCTGAATTTTGCGCGCTCGAGCGACCGTGGCTTTGTCTTCGTCCGACAATTCGTCGACGCCCAGAATCGCGATGATGTCTTGCAGATCCTTGTAACGCTGCAGAATCTGCTTCACCTGCTGCGCAACGTCGTAATGCTCCTGGCCGATGATGAGAGGGTCCAGAATGCGCGAGGTCGAGGCCAATGGATCGACGGCGGGATAAATGCCCAGTTCCGAAATCGAGCGCGAAAGGTTCGTCGTGGCGTCCAGGTGCGCGAAAGTCGTGGCCGGGGCGGGATCGGTGTAATCGTCGGCGGGCACGTAAATCGCCTGCACCGACGTGATGGATCCACTCTTGGTGGAGGTGATGCGCTCCTGCAAATCGCCCATTTCGCTGGCCAGGTTGGGCTGATAACCCACCGCGCTGGGCATGCGGCCCAGCAGCGCGCTGACTTCGGAGCCGGCCTGTGTGAAGCGAAAAATGTTGTCGATGAACAGCAGCACGTCCTGATGTTCTTCATCGCGGAAATATTCGGCGACGGTCAGCGCGCTCAGCGCGACACGCAGACGCGCCCCGGGAGGCTCGGTCATCTGCCCGTAAATCAGCGCGCACTTCGATTTGGTGAAATCGTGCGGATCGATAACGCCGGATTCCTGGAATTCCAGCCACAGATCGTTGCCCTCGCGGGTGCGCTCGCCTACACCGGCGAAGACCGAAACGCCGCCGTGCTTGGTTGCCAGGTTCGAAATCAGCTCCTGAATGATGACCGTTTTGCCGACGCCCGCGCCGCCGAACAGGCCGATTTTTCCGCCGCGCAGATACGGTTCCAGAAGATCGACAACCTTGATGCCGGTCTCGAACATTTGCAACTCGGTCGCCTGCTCCTCAAACAGAGGAGCGGGACGGTGAATCGGCCAATGCTCCTTCGTGTTCACCGGGCCCATGTTGTCCACAGGCTCGCCGATGACGTTCAGCACGCGGCCCAGCGTCTCCTTGCCCACAGGCACGGTCACCGGACGGTTCAGATTTTCGACGTGCATCCCGCGGACCAGACCGTCGGTCGGCTGCAAGGCGATGGTGCGCACGCGGCTTTCGCCGATGTGCTGCGCTACTTCGCAGATAATGTCGATCGGAGTCGGTACGTTGAAACCTTCACTAGTAATACGGACCGCGGTGCGGATGACGGGGATCTGCCCCTCCGGAAATTCGACGTCCACGGCCGGTCCGGCCACCTGGATCACTTTGCCAGCAACACTCATAAAAGTCCTCTTTTAATCCTCTTGCGGCGAAAAAACGAAGCCGCCTGAAAAAGCGGCTGCAGCCAGTATTGGCCGCCCTACAAGACTACATTCGTTTTTCCGCATGCTATTCCAATGCGGCCGCGCCGCTCACCACTTCAATAATTTCTCTCGTGATACTTGCCTGACGCACGCGGTTCATGTACAGCGTCAACTTGTCGATCACTTCGTCGGCGTTGCGCGTCGCGGCGTCCATCGCCGTCATGCGCGCGGCCAGGTAGGCGGCCGCCGATTCCAGCAGCGCTCCGTATAACTGCACGTTCAGATAACGCGGCAGAAGGCTGCCCAGAATTTCTTCCGGCTTCTGCTCGTAAATATAATCGACCGGCGCGGTCGACTTCGGGACTTCGATCGGCAGCAACCGCGTCTGCGCGATGTGCGAGGACATCACGGTCTTAAATTCGTTCACAAACAGGTACACGGCGTCGATTTCCGCGTTGGCGAAGCGCTCGATAATGACCTTCGCAATTTTTTCGGCATCTTCGAACTTCACGTTGCGGAAAACATCGGTGTGCTCGCCGGCGATGTGCGTATAACGCCTTCGGAAGTAATCGCGCCCTTTGCGCCCGATCAGTTCGAAGCTCAAATCGTCGTTATTGTGCTGCTTGGCGAAGCCGTGCGCCATCTTGATCAGGTTCGCGTTGAACCCTCCCGCCAGGCCTCCGTCGGCGGTGACGACCACCAACAGGATCTTCTTTTCCGGACGAACGACCAAGAGAGGATGCGTTTCGCCGTCGCCCGCGCCGGCCGCGGCTTCGGCGACATTGGCCAGCATCTGGTGCAACATTTTGGCGTACGGCCGCGCCGCGATCGCCTTTTCCTGAGCCTTGCGCAGCTTCGCCGCCGAGACCATTTTCATGGCTTTGGTGATCTGCTGCGTGTTCTTCACCGAGCGGACGCGCCGCCGGATGTCTATCAGGCTCGGCATTTACTTCGTTCCGTGATCCTTAATAAACTGCGGCTTGAATTCCTTCACGATGGAATCGATCTGCGCCTTGATTTCGTCAGTCAGCGTCTTCTTTTCGCGGATCGAAGGCAGCAGGCCGGGATGCGCATTTTCGACGTGGTGGAACAACTCCTGCTCAAAGGCTCTGACCTGTGGAAGAGGCAGATCGTCCAGAACGCCCTGCGTACCCACAAAGAGAATGAGCACCTGTTTCTCGACCGGAACCGGCGAATACTGGCCCTGCTTCAGCAGCTCCACCATGCGGCTGCCGCGCGTCAACTGGGCGGCCGACGATTTGTCGAGCTCCGAGCCGAACTGCGCGAATGCAGCCAGCGCACGGTACTGCGCCAAGTCCAGACGGAGAGAACCTGCTACTTGTTTCATCGCCTTGATCTGCGCATTGCTGCCCACGCGGCTGACCGAAATACCCACGTTGATGGCCGGACGCACGTTGGCGTTGAACAGATCCGATTCCAGGTAAATCTGGCCGTCGGTAATCGAAATCACGTTCGTCGGAATGTACGCCGAAACGTCGCCTGCCTGCGTTTCAATGAACGGCAGAGCGGTTAGCGATCCGCCGCCCTTTTCCGCGGACAGTTTCGCGGCGCGCTCCAGCAGGCGGCTGTGGAGATAGAACACGTCGCCCGGAAATGCTTCGCGCCCCGGAGGACGGCGCAGCAGCAATGAGATTTCGCGATACGCCGCGGCGTGTTTCGAAAGATCGTCGTAAACGCACAGCGCGTGCCGGCTGCTGTCGCGGAAATATTCGCCGATGGCGCAGCCGGCGTACGGAGCCAGGTACTGCATCGGAGCCGGATCGGACGCCGTCGCCGCAACGACGATCGAATATTCCATCGCGCCGTAGGTTTCGAGTGTCTTCACCACCTGCGCAACAGTAGAGCGCTTCTGCCCGATGGCGACGTAGATGCAAATCACGTCGCCGCCCTTTTGATTGATGATCGTGTCCAGCGCAACCGTCGTTTTGCCGGTCTGGCGATCGCCGATGATCAGCTCGCGCTGGCCCCGGCCGATGGGAATCATCGCGTCGATGGCTTTGATGCCGGTTTGCAGGGGCTCTTTCACCGGCTGCCGCTCGACCACGCCGGGCGCGATACGCTCAATGGCGTTGTAACCCTTGTTGGCGATCGGCCCCTTGCCGTCAATCGGATTTCCCAGCGCATCGACCACGCGGCCGATCAGGCCCTCGCCCACCGGAACCGACATAATACGGCCCGTGCGCTTAACCTCGTCGCCTTCCTTGATATTGGTGTAATCGCCCAGCATCACCGCGCCCACCTGGTCTTCTTCCAGGTTCAGAGCGATACCCGAAACGCCACCCGCGAACTCGATCAGCTCGCCCGCCATGACGTTTTCCAAACCGTAAAGACGGGCGATACCGTCGCCCACCGAAATCACGGAGCCGGTTTCTGAAACGTTGACGACTTTTTCGTAGTTTTCGATTTCCTCGCGCAACACACGCGAGATTTCATCCGCCCGGATCTGAGCCATAAAATCCTTTTGCGAGTCCCAGCTTAAAAGCCCTTAGCCTATAAGACTGGTCCGCAGCCTTTCTAATTGTCCTTTTACACTGCCGTCGTAGACGGTCGAACCGATGCGCGCGATCACTCCCGCCACCAGCGCCGGATCGGTTTTAAACTTGACCTTCGCTACTTTCCCCGCCATCCGCGTCAACTGCGCTTGCAATGCCGCCTGCTGCGCCGCGGTCAGCGCGGTCGCGCTCGAAACATCGGCCCGCACGAATCCCAGATGTTCGTCCATCAGGAACTCGAACGCGTCCACAATCGAGGGGATTTCGTGAACGCGGCGATGGTCGATCACTACGTAAATAAAATTGCGAATTTTGGGGTGAACATCGATGAGTTTCGCCACTACCGCGCGTTTGCGCGAAGGCGAGACCGCCGGAGAGAGCAACGCGCCTTTCAAATCGTCCGACGTCGCGATCAGTGTCGCCACCTGCCGCAACTGCTGCGTCGCCGTATCGGCGTCGATGCCCGACCCGGGCTCCGTCACTACGTCCACCAGCGCCCTTGCGTACCTCGATGCGACTGCCGAGAGCATTTAGTTTCGCGACCCCAGATCTTTCGTGAAATCGTCGACGAGGCCTGCTTCAGTCGTGGCGTCTAGCCTGGTGCGAATTCTCTGCTCGGCCAGATCGAGAGAAAGTTTCGAGGCGTAGGCGTGCAGTTCGCGGCTGGCGAGGGCGCCCGCCGATTCGATCTCCTGCTCCGCTTGCTTCTGGAGTTTTTCGATCTGGTGCGCCGTTTCCTGGCGGATGCGGACCGCTTCGCGTTCCATCTCGACTCGCGATTGCGTGCGGAATTTTTCGATGTCGGCAGCCAGCGAGTTCAGCCGCGCATCCATTTCACAGGCGCGCTGCTCCGCAGCTTGCCTGGTCTTCTGAGCCTCGGTGATATCCTTTTGAATTTCGCCGGTGCGGGATCTAAAATAGGGCGGCATGTGTTTCGAGAGGAGGTAACCGGCGCCGGCCGCGAGAATCACGAAATTCGCCCACTTCCAGACGAGCATTTCGTCCTTGGTAATCGGCTCCCCGGCCTTTTCCTGCTTATCCTTTTCCTGCTTATCCTGGCCGTACATCGCCGTGGCCAGCATCAGCGCCAGGAGAATCTTATTCACGACAGCCTCCGCGCCAGAACCTTGGTCGCGATTTTGTCCGCCAGCGCGGCGCTGGTGTCGACCAGGCTCGCCTTCGCCGCTGCGGTCTCCTCAGCCAGGTGTTTGCGCGCCGCCGCTAAGCTTTCCGCCGTGCGAGCCTGCCCCGCCGCGATCTGCTTCGCCTGATCCTCAATCCACACGCGCCTGGTTTCTTCCTGCTCGCGATACACCTCGGAACGGGCGTCGCGGAACTTGGCTTCGTAGTCCTCCGCCTTGCGCTCGGCCGCGGCCAGACTGTCTGCCGCCGCTTTGCGCGCGCCCGCCGTCAAGGCTTCGCGCTCCTTCAGCATCTTTTGCAGCGGACGGAACAGCATCGCTTTTAAATAGAAGTGCAGGACGATCAACAGGACTGCGGTGGGGACGGCTTTTAGCAGAATCCCACTCAGGGCTTGGAGTGTCTGTTCCATCAAGAATTGTGCAGGGATCGAACGTTGAGATTAACTGGCGAACAACTGCCGCCGAATTCGCCAATCTAGCACACGGGAGGGGATGGGGTCAACTTTCAACTGCCATTCGGCAATGCCGGAAATGAAGGCGTTAAGCGGTCTGTGCGGCGGCTAATTTGCTGGGCGCGGGCAGCCCGATTTTTTGCCGCAGGGTCGCATCGATCTTGGCCTGGATGTCCGAGTGTTCTTTGAGGAACGTCCGAGCCGTCTCCCGGCCCTGTCCCAAGCGCTCACCCTGGTAGCTATACCAGGCGCCGCTCTTTTCGACAATCGCCATTTCCGAGCCCAGATCGAGCAAATCGCCTTCGCGGGAAATTCCGTGCCCGTAGAGGATGTCGACTTCGGCCTCCCGAAACGGGGAAGCGACCTTATTTTTCACTACTTTAATTTTTGTTCGGTTGCCCACGACGGCTTCGCCGTCTTTGATCGCCCCCATGCGCCGGACCTCGGCTCGGATGGAGGAGTAAAATTTCAACGCTCGGCCTCCGGTGGTCGTCTCGGGATTCCCGAAAACAACCCCGATTTTTTCCCGTATCTGATTGATAAATATGAGGCAGGTGTTGGTCTTGGCGATCGAGCCGGTCAACTTGCGCATAGCCTGCGACATCAGCCGCGCATGCAGCCCCATGAAGCTGTCTCCCATTTCTCCTTCCAGTTCCGCCTTGGGAACCAGTGCGGCAACGGAATCGACAACCACGATATCGATGGCTGCGGTCTGCACTAGCGCATTGGTGATTTCAAGCGCTTGTTCGCCGCAATCCGGCTGAGAGACGAGAAGATCGTCGACGTTGACTCCCAGGTTTCGCGCATAGGCCGGGTCGAGGGCATGCTCGGCATCGATAAACGCCGCCGATCCGCCTGCGGCCTGCGCTTCGGCGATGACGTGGAGCGCAAGTGTTGTCTTTCCCGACGACTCCGGACCGAAGATTTCCGTCACGCGTCCGCGTGGGAATCCACCCACCCCGAGCGCCGCGTCAACCGAAATCGATCCGCTGGAAATCACCTTCACCGGCAATACGTTACGCGACCCAAGCTGGAGCACCGCGCCTTTACCGAACTGCTTGTCCATTTGAATGAGTGCCTGGAGGATCGTGCGGGTGCGTTCTTGATTTGCCATGCCTATATGTGTGGAGAGGGGTAAGAAAATCTCATGGCAAGTTATATCGAGTCGCGATATAGTGTGAGCATGACCGAGCAGGTTTTTCACATTCTGATCGCACTGGCTGACCGCGACCTTCACGGATACGCCATGATGCAGGACGTCGCAGCGCGCACCAACGGCAAGATGCGGCTGAGCCCGGGAACGCTTTACGGATCGATTAAGAGGCTGCTGGAGCAGGGACTTATCGTTGAGCTCGAAGCCGACGACCGGCGGCGTTATTACCGGCTGACGCCTCTGGGACGAAAAGAAGCACGGGCGGAAGCGGATCGACTGGTGGAGTTGGTGGACCAGGCGAGGCAATATGGATTTGCCCGTTAAGATTTTCCGCGCTCTTTTGTTGGCCTATCCGGCAGAGTTCCGGCACGAATACGGCTCGGAAATGGAGCTGGTCTTTGCCGGCCGCTTGCAGGACGAACCTGCGCCGCGCGTCTGGTTCGATGCCGTTTGGGACTTGCTGGTTGCCGCGCCGAGGGAACATCTTCATATCCTGACGGGCGATCTGCAATACGCAGTTCGCATTTTCGCAAAATCGCCGGCATTCACGCTGATGGCGGTGCTGACGATGGCCATGGGGGTTGGCGCGAACACGGCGATTTTCAGCCTGGTCAATGCGGTACTGCTGCGGTCGCTGCCGTATGGCGATCCGGCGCGGCTGGCGTATATATGGACGCCGAACAATCACTTCAAAGCGGTGCCGCACGAGCTCTCGCCGACAAACGGCGATTTTTACGATTTTCAACGTTTGAGCCGCTCTTTTTCGGAGATGGCGTTGTTTGGCCCGGCAGGCTTCCGTCTGGATGGAGGCGATCACATCGAGGGTGCCATCGTAGCCGGCAATTTTTTTCGCACGATCGATGTCCAGCCGGAGCTTGGACGAACCATCGAGCCTGAAGACAAAAATGTGGTGGTCATCAGCCACGCTCTTTGGCTTGCGAGGTTCGCCGGAACTTCCGCAGTCTTGGGACAATCGCTCCGCCTGGATGGAAAACCGTACTCGATCATCGGCGTGATGCCTCCCTCCTTCCATTTCCCCAGCAAGAACGAGACCCCGCAATCCTCCATGACGGAAGCCGCCGAAGTGTGGATTCCAACCGCTTTGACGCCCAAGGAGAAGGCGAATCATGACGAGGGCTGCTGCGATGGAACGCTGGCGCGGCTGGCACCGGGCGTCTCCTTCAAACAGGCGCAGGCGGAGATGTCCTCGCTGATGGTTGGGATCGACCAGGAGCACACCCAACTCCAAGGTTGGAGCGTATGGGTGGCGCCGTTCACCGAGTCGATTGTCGGCCCCGTTCGAGCCCTGATGTGGGTATTGATGGGCTCGGTTTCCCTGGTTCTGCTGATTGCCTGCGGCAATGTGGCGAATCTGTTGATGGCGCGTGCGGCAGGGCGGGTGCATGAGTTGGGGGTCCGCTCCGCATTGGGCGCGGAACGCGCGCGGCTGATCCGTCAGCTGGTCACCGAAGCGATGCTGCTGGCTTGCGGAGGCGGTGCGACCGGCGTGCTTCTGGCTTTCGCCGGTGTCCGCCTGTTGTTGCGGCTGAACCCGGGCGATATCCCCAGGATCGACGAGACCTCGATCGATGGACGGGTTTTGGTGTTCAGCGTCGCAACGTCCCTCGTGACCGGATTTCTTTTTGGCCTGCTGCCCGCGATCTCCGCTTCGCGTATCGATATTGTGGCGCTTCTTAAACAGGGAGGGAGCAAAGGCGCGGCGGGATCCTCGAATCGTCTGCGCCATGCGCTGATCGTTGCCGAGGTCGCACTCTCCGTGGTCCTGCTGGCGGGCGCGGGGCTCTTGATCCGAAGTTATCTTGTCTTGCAGGCCTCCGATAAAGGATTCTCGTCCACGCCGCTCAGCATGCGCGTCGACATGGATCTCGCAGGGAATCCCCAACTGCTTCAGAAGCGCCACGCGTTTTTTCATGAGTTGCTCTCCCGGATCGAATCTCTGCCGGGCGTGAGGCGGGCAGCCCTGGTGGACAACCTGCCGCTGACTCATTCGGAATCCGTGACGTTTATGGAGATCGAAGGTAACAAGGAAGAAGCCCAGGCAATCGACATGAGGCTGGCTACGCCAGCCTATTTTCCAACCATGGGTGTCCGGCTGGTCGAGGGTCGTCTGCTGGACGACCGCGACATCTGGGGCCAGCCGACCCACTTGCTGGTCACGCAGGCGTTCGTGGAGCGTTTTTTCGCAGGTAAGAATCCCCTGGGCCGACGGATCAAATTCCCGACAGCATCGGAAGACTCCCGGGCCGACTCGCGGATCATCGTAGGCGTCGTCTCCAACGTCAAACACGGGAACCTGGAGGAGATGCCTCGCGCTGAGGTATTCGGGTCCATCTGGCAGTGGGGCGGCGGATGTTGCGCCCAGGTGGTAGTCGAGGCTAGCGGCCAGCGAGAGCCGTTGGCCGCGGCAATGCGACATATAGCGCGATCCATCGATCCTTCCGTCACGGTTTCGGAAGTCCGCTCCATGGAGGAAATCATTTCCGCTGCTAACGCAGGGCGGCGATTCCAGACCTCTTTACTCTCGATTTTCGCGGCGATCGCGCTGATGCTCGCGCTCGTAGGGATTTACGGGTTGATGACTTATTCGGTGAAGCAGAGGACGCCGGAGTTGGGGATTCGCATGACCCTGGGCGCATCGCGGGCGGAAATTCTCGCGATGGTGCTGCGGCAAGGGGTCGGGCTGACGGCGATTGGGGTCGTGATTGGGATTGGCGGAGCGCTGGCGCTGACGCGGCTGCTGACGGCGTCGTTATATGGGGTGAAGGCGACCGATCCGGTGACGTTTTACGCGGTTCCGGCGTTGATATTAGTGGTGTCGGCTGCGGCTTGCCTGGTTCCTGCGTGGAAGGCTACGCGGATCGATCCGGCGATCGCGCTCCGGTACGAGTGAGTAGCGTCTGTCCGCTCCCTGACGGTCGCGGTTCCGTGTCGGAAATGAACCGCGACCGTAAGGGAGCGGACAGACGGAAGAGCGCCGGAGAGGCCTTCAACTCACAAAGGATTGGATGCGGGCGCGGATCTGGTCTCTTACCTTGCGGAACGAGGCTACGTCCGTCGGGTCTTCGAAGGGCCAGTGGAGTCGCTCGGTTCTTCCAGGGAAGACGGGGCAGATTTCGTTGGCGTGATCGCAAACGGTGATCACGTAATCGAACTCCTTGCCAGCGAATTCGTCGACCGATTTAGAGCGATGGCCGGAGACGTTGATACCGAGCTCGTGCATAACGGCGATTGCTTCCGGGCGCACTTTCGAGGGCTTCGTTCCGGCCGAGAACAGGTCAAAACGATCGCCCGCTTCGTGACGCCACAGGCCTTCGGCCATCTGGCTGCGGGCGGAGTTGCCGGTGCAGAGAATCAGTACGCGTTTTCTTTTCTTCATAAAAAGGGTTGTTGCCGCAACCGCACCCAGCAGTTGCGCCGCGATGAACGGCGGAGCATCGATGGGACGGATTCCTGAAAACGTATTGGTGAAGGAGCGCGCCAGTGTGACAGCGGGGTTGGCGAAGGATGTGGACGCGGTGAACCAGTAGGCCGCGGTAATGTACGCACCCACGGCAAATGGAATTGCGGAGGGGCGTGTGCGCGCGACACCCCATATGACAGCGATGAGGCCGAACGTTGCCACGAATTCGCTGAACGCTTGTGCTCCACCGGAGCGGACGCGGCTGGATATCGAATATATCGGCTCGCCGAACATGAGATGGGCGATGGCGACACCGGCGAAAGCTCCAGTTAATTGAGCGGCCACGTAGCCGGGAACGTGTTTCCACGCTTTGCTCAATGTGCCGCCGCGCTGCCAGGCGTCGACCAACGTCACGGCGGGGTTAAAGTGCGCACCGGACACGGGTCCGAAGGCAAGAATCAGCGCGACCAGCGCCGCTCCGGTGGCCAAGGTGTTGGCGAGCAGCGCGATGGCGACGTTGCCCGCGGACAGACGCTGGCCCATGATTCCGGAGCCAACGACGGCCGCGAGAAGAAAGGCCGTGCCGACGGCTTCGGCGGCAAGCCTTCGTCCGAAGCTCACGCGATCACGCACAGCAGGTTGGCCCGCAGCAGAACTGCGGTTTTGCCGCGCGAATGAAGGCGCCCATGAATTTTCCGTCCACCTGAGGTGCGATCGCGTCGACGTCGATGCCTTCGGCCGCCAGAAATTCACGCGCGTCCTCGACACGATAAATGCGCGTCGGCTCGACGTCGATGTTCTCGAATCCGGCTGCGGCAAGCTTCGACCGGTATTCGTTTTCTTCCAGCGCTCCGGCCACGCAGCCGACCCATAGCAGGACGCTCTTGCGGATCTCGGGCAGCATTTCGCCTTTGGTGACCACATCGGAGACGGCGAACCGCCCGCCGGGTTTCAGCACACGAAATGCCTCGGCAATCACGCGGTCTTTATTCGAGGAGAGATTGATGACGCAGTTGGAGATGATGACATCGACCGAATTGTCGGGCAGCGGAATGTTTTCAATCTCGCCCTTCAGGAACTCGACATTTTCGATGCGAGCCGCACGCTTATTCTCGTTGGCCAGTGCTAGCATTTCGTCGGTCATATCGAGCCCGTAGGCTTTGCCGGTGGGGCCGACGCGGCGGGCGGAGAGCAGCACGTCGATGCCTCCTCCGGAGCCCAGGTCGAGCACGGTTTCGCCGGGATTGAGCGCGGCGAGCAGCGTCGGATTGCCGCAGCCGAGCGAGGCTTTTAACGCGGCCTCGGGGAGTTCGCCCGATTGTTCGGCATCGTACAGATTGCTGGTGATGGGGTCGCAGCGACCTTCGAGCGCGCGCGATGCGCCGCAGCAGGAGCTGCCTCCTTCGGCAACGCGGAGGGCGGCTTGCCCGTATTTTTCCTTCACGACTTCTTTTATGTCTTGCATATTTGAACGACGTCCTTTGGTTTTATAGCGCGGTTGCGGGTGCAGCATTCGGCGTAGAGGAAGCCCAGCAGATCCTGCAAGGCGGCAGTGCTAGCGCGGTAGCGGAGGAACGTTCCTTCGCGGCTCACCTCGATCAGGTCTTCGTTTTTCAGTTTGTCGAGATGATGAGAAAGAGTGGACGCGGAAATCTCCAGTTCCGCCTGGATTTCGCCGACAACCAGGCCTTCCGGATGCGCGGAAAGCAGCAGTTGCATGATACGCAGGCGCGATTCGGTGCCCATGGCGGCGAACATGTCGGCGTAGCGGGCGACATCCTCGACTGGTTTCATATTTCTATGATAATAGAATTATCGAATTTGTCAATCGGCCAGCCGAAGTTTCATCGGCGTCCGCGGGTCGGGCGGAGGGGCGATTACGCCCTTCAGTTCGACATTGTCGCCCTCCGGAGCGGACCCTTCGATGGCGATGGTTTTGTCGGTCACGGAAATTGTCAAGGAGTTGCCCTTTACCGCGCCGCGCACGGTGACCTTCGTATCGCCGGGGGTGAAGCCGATCCGCTTAACGATGTCCCAGACCTGCTCGATCGCGACGCGATTTCTTTCGGCCAGTTCGAGCGTCACCGTGCCCTTCTCCATGCTGACGTCGACGTGCTGGACGCCGCGTATTTTCTCGAACGCTTTCGCGAGCGAATCCGAACAGGAGGCGCAATTCATGTCCTTCATGGACACTTCAATACGCAGGAATTCGGCGCGCGCCGTCGCGAGGGTCATCAGCAGCAGCAGGAGCTTCATGGTGCTACCAGAGTAAAATAACGGAGGGCTCGTTGAAAAAGGGGACAGACCGCTCTGTCCACGTCCGCGCTGGTAACGGAGGCCAGCGCTTAAGCGCGAGGGAGAGTCTGTCCTCTTTTTCAATGGGAAATTACAAGCTCTGGGCCGCGTTCCTGATAGCGACGATCGTATTCTATTTTGTCCCTCTGTTCGATTCCCAGACGTCGATTCAAGGGGACGCGGTCGACATCCATTATTCGGCCCAGAAGTATTTTGCGGACTCCGTGCGCGAGGGGTATTTGCCGCACTGGACGCCATATCTATTTTCGGGATTTCCCTTCCTGGCCGATCCGAAGACGGGCGCGTGGTATCCGCTGCACTGGCCATTTTTCGCTCTTGGAATCACGCCACGGGCGATTGAATGGGAGCTGGCGCTGCATGCTTTCCTGGCGTTGTGCGGAGCGTATCTATTGGCCCGGCGAGTGACCGTTGATCACGCGGGAGCGCTGCTGGCGGCGGTGTTCTATGCGGGCGGAGGATTTTTTACCGCCAACAGCGCGCACGTGGGATTGTTCGAAACGGCGGCGCTGCTGCCCTGGCTGTTGTGGTCCGGACTCCGGGCCGTCGAAGGATCGTCGCTCGATTTGCCGTGCGCGATCGGCGGGTTGATTGTGCTGATCGGCGACTATCGCGCGGCGCTCGGTTGCCTGGGAGCGCTGGCGTTGCTGATGCTGGTCCGGCGGGCGCCCGTGAAACTCGCCGCCATTGCGATGGTCGCGGTGTGCTTGGGCGCGATTCAGATTTTGCCGGCGCTGGAACTGGCCGGCCAATCGATCAGCGCCGCCGCGAACGTGGGGCTGAAGCCTGCGGCGCTGGCTACGCTGGTCTATCCGAATTTTTATGGAGCGATCTCCGGCATCTATTCCGGTCCCGGCGACGCGACGCAGTTTTATTTTTACTCCGGGATTCTTCTCGTCCCGCTGGCGATTCTGGGCGCTCTCAAGAGACGCGGCTCGCTGGTGCTGCTGGTTCCCGCGCTGCTCTATGCATTTGTGGCGATCCATGTCTGGTTCGTCGTCGCGCTGGCGCTGGCGCTGGCCGCGGGTTCGGGCGCGGCGTGGCTGGCGGAACGATTTCAGAAGCCGTGGCTGGTCTATGCCTGCCTGATGCTGACCGCCGGCGACGTTTGGTATTGGAACATGGCCGATAATCCGCTGGCCTACTCGAGCTCGACGTTCGCCGAGAAGTACGGCGACGCCTACACGAGTTTCGAAAGCCATCTGGCCCCGGTGAAGCAAAGGCCTTTTGCCCGTATCTGGTCGCCATTCGACTCGAGCGCATTCGGTCCGCTCAACGGCTCGCTCGAAGGCAGGAGCGAGGTCACGTATGGATACAACGCTCAAGAGCTGGCGCGCTATCGCGAATACATGCACACGTCGGAGCAAAATGGGGGATTGTTGAACGGGGTGGCCGTGACCCACGGCATCGACACGGAGCGCGGCGCGATCGTCGAAAATACCGCCGCTCTGCCGCGCATCTACGCGCCGCCGCAGGTGAAATTCGTGGCCAGCCGCGCCGCGGCCCTGGCCATGCTCGCGACGCTGGACCCGGCGCGGTGGGCGGTTGTAGAGACGACCCTGCGGCCCCTGGCGCCGGGGGCAACCAAGGTCGAAATAGTGGATTATCGCGGCGATTTCTACCGCGCGAAATACTCGGCTCCATTCGATTGCCTGCTGCGCATCGCGGTTCCTTATTATCCCGGCTGGACGGCGGCCATCGACGGGAAGTCCACCGCGGTCTATGCGGTAGACGACGCGCTTTCGGGTGTTTTCGCTCCGGCGGGAGATCATGAGCTGACGTTTCGTTATCGCTCTAACTGGTTTGTTTGGGGCGCGATAGCCAGCGCGCTGTCCGTTATCGGGTTAATCCTCTCTTCAACTTTTCTGGCGCGCCGACGATAAGCCTGACGTGGTACCGCTAAGTGAACCTAAGGTAGAGACGGGCCTGCTCCGAGAGCGCGCGATCCGGGCGTTGGGAGAACTGCCGACGTTCTCGCCGATTCTGAACCGGCTGCTCGCCTCGCTGGCGAACGAGGAAATATCGTTCGTCAAGCTGGGCGACCTGATTGAAAAGGACCCGGTGATGGCGGGCAATCTGCTGCACCTGGTGAATTCGGCGCTCTACGCGCGGCGCGGCAGCATCAACTCGGTGCGGCATGCGCTGAGCCTGCTGGGGATTAACAAACTGCGCAACGCGGTGCTGGGCATGTCCATCACCCGGATGTGGAACCAGGTGCACACGCCGTCGTCCTGGTCCATGGCCCGGTTCAATATGCACTCCGCCGCGGTGGCCATCCTGGCCGACCTTCTCGCCCAGCGCCTCAACGTGATTTATGCCGAAGGAGCGTTTGTCGCCGGGCTGCTGCACGACGTGGGAAGGCTGCTGATCGCGCTGGGGCTCACCGAGGAGTATGGGCGTATTTTGCAGATGCACGAGTCCGAGGGCAAGGCGCTGGTGATCTGTGAAATGGAGATCACCGGCATCACCCATCCGGAGCTTTCAGCCAAGGCGCTCGAAATCTGGAATCTGCCGGAGCCCATTCAGAACGCCGTCCGCTATCATCACAACCCGGCGTCGGACCCGTCGGCCAAGAACCAGGAAATCACTCTGAGCCGGGTCCTGGACGCTTCGAACCAGTATGTAAATTCGTTGGGCGTATCGATTTTGAAGAAATGTCCCGACACGGCCGACGCGACGCTGGTGGAATCCCTGGGACTGTCCGCCGAACAGTTGCAGGCGATTCTGGCGGAATTCAAGACCGAGTATGACGCTATGTCCGTATTCTTCCGCTAGTCTCCCATTGTGTTACGCTGCTCGCCAGCGGCCCGATGATCCGGCTTTTTAAAGTCTCGATTCCCAGCAGCGCGGTGGTGCTGGTCATCTCCGATGCGGTGCTGCTGTTCGCCTGCTACCTGTTTGCCGCCTGGCTGGCGATCGACGTCTCGCTGGTCACGTTCCTGTTCGAGCAGAACGGATACTGGCACATCGCCTTCGTCATGGGCGTGATCATGCTGGGGCTGTATTTTAACGATCTCTACGAGCATTATAAGGTCCGCTCGCGCATTGAATTGATCCAGCAGTTCTGCCTGGCGCTGGGGATCGCGTTTTTGCTCCAGTCGCTGGTCAGCTACGCGCAGTGGGGGGTCCTGCTCCCGAAATGGGTGATGGTCTACGGCAGCGTCCTGGCGCTGGTGGTGCTGCCTTTGTGGCGGATTTTTTACACCGCGCTGGCGTCCAGTTCCCTGGGCGCGCAGAAACTGCTGTTTCTGGGATCGTCGCCGGCGGTATGCGAAATCGCCTCTTATCTGAAGGAACATCCGGAGCTCGGGCTGGCGCCGATCGGGTATCTGGATTCCTCCACCGGAATTCCGGGCATGACGAAGCTGGGCTCCATGGCCCAGCTGGACGAGGTGCTGGCGGAACAGCATCCTGCGCGGGTGGTGGTGGGACTCGATGTGCTGGCGCCGGAAAGCCTGCCCGTGGAGAGGCTGCTGGAACTTCGGCTGAGCGGCCTCGACATCGAAGAAGCGTCGGCTGCCTACGAGACGGTGTTCCGGCGCGTTTCGAGCAGGGACCTGCCCCCGTCGCAGCTCATCTTCTCGAATGATATGTGCCCGGGAGCGGCGAGCGTCACGCTGCAATCGGCTTACTCGCTGGTGCTGGGGCTGGCCGCCCTGGTGGTGACCCTTCCGGTGATGGCGATGGTCGCACTGATCGTCAAACTCACCTCCCGCGGACCGGTGATCCAGCGCGAAAAATGCGCCGGATCGAACGGCGTGCCGTTTTCCGTTCTCAAATTCCGCTCCGCCGGAACCTGGATGCGCCGGTTGCGCCTCCAACAACTGCCGCAGTTGTTCAACGTAGTAAGCGGCGAAATGGCCATCGTCGGACCGCGCCCGGAGAGGCCGGAATTTGCCGCCGTGCTGGAGGAGCAGATCCCCTACTACCGGCAGCGCCTGTGCGTAAAGCCGGGCATGACCGGGTGGGCGCAGATCAACGAGATGGAAGCCGGCGCGGTGGAGAATACCATCCAGAAACTGGAGTTCGACCGCTACTACATCAAGAATCTTTCGCTCGCGCTGGACACGTACATTATCTTTCATGCCTTGAAAACCACCCTGCTCGGGCGATAATGTGTCCATGCGCGATCGTCTACTGAAAGTCCTCAACAAGGTCACCACCGAGCCGCTGAATATCGGCGATGAAGATTCGCTGTTTGAGAGCGGCTTGCTGGATTCCTTTGCACTGCCGGACCTGGTTTCGGGCCTGGAAGAAGAGTTTTCGTTCAAAGTGCCGGACTCCGATTTGAACCCACGCAAATTCGATTCGATCGCGCGGATTGAGTCGTATCTGTCGGAACATGCCAAGGTGTGAATGACGGCGCCTTCCTATATCCACGCCTTCGGTGCACATTTGCCGGAACGGGTGGTCACCAACGCGGAACTGGCCACGCTATTAAGCTGCACCGCTGAGTGGATCGAAAGCGTCTCCGGCATCCGCGAACGGCGCTGGGCGGGAGAAGAAACCGTCGCCGACCTCGCCACTGCGGCCGCGCGCGACTGCTTGCGGAAGTCCGGCGTGGACGCTTCGCAGGTGGGCCTATTGATTGTGTCCAGCGGCAGCGCCGAGCGGCGTTTTCCCGGTCCGGCGTCGACCGTGGCCTCGGCTCTCGGCCTGAACCAGACGCCGGTGTTGGATCTGCCCATAGCCAGCGCCGGATCGATTTTCGGACTTTCGCTGGCATCGCGGCTCGCCTCTGCTTACGGCGATGTGCTGGTCATCGCCGCGGAGAAGATGTCGGCGGTGATCCAAAGTGCAACGCTCGATCAGAACACGGCCATCCTGTTCGGCGACGGAGCCGGAGCGGCGCTGGTCAGCTCGCGACCGGGGCGACTCGAGGTGCTCGATTCGGTGCTGCACACCGACGGCGCCTATCGCGACGATTTGACGCTCGACTGGGGCTCGCCACTGCGTATGAACGGCCTCACGGTAATCCTGCAAGCCGCGCGCAAGCTGCCCACGGTGATCGGGGAAGTGCTGAAGCGCCAAAACATCGAAGCGAAGGACGTGACGCAGTTCGTGATGCATCAGGCGAATCAGAACCTGATCGTGAGGGTCGCGAAAGCGCTGGGAGTCGACGCGGCGCTGATGTTCTCGAACGTTTCAATGTATGGCAACACCTCGTCGGCGTCGATGCTGATCGCCGCATCGGAGTGGGAACCGTCGCCGGGCCCGGTCGTATTTGCGGGATTCGGCGCAGGGTTCAACTGGGGCGCTCTGGTCGCCCGGAGCGTCTAGCTCTGCGACGCCGAGCCTCTCATCACGCTTGCGACGTTCGAAAAGATCCTGCTGATGCTGACCGACACGCCGGGGATGATGGCGCCGGCCGCAACCGCGACGAAGCCCGACATCAGGGCGTACTCGATCAGATCTTGCCCCCTGACGTCGCTCCAAACCCTCGCTTTTAAAATAATGTGATTTAGCGTCTTCATTTGTTGCATCCCCATCTTACAAATCAAGAGATAGAGACGCACTAAGTACATTCGCCTATTTTGATAGACCTAACGTTCTAGAGCGAGATAAGTCGCCCTTAGGGAAGCCCCGAGAGCCAGCTTTGGGCTACCTGAATGCTTCGGATCGCTTCCTGTAGTCGCGGCTCGGAATCGGCGTCATGTGAAATCAGGTGCTTACCGAGCCGCGACCGCAGGGAGCGATCATTTATTTCAGACGAATTTCAGCCGGCCCATGGCGTAAACCACCATTTTCAGCAGCAGCCAGCCGTGGCTCCAGCGCTGGATGTTGGTGTCTCCATACACTCGCTCGCCGTAACGAACCGGCAGGTCGACGATTTTCATGTTGAAGTGCGCGGCGCCGAAGATGAGATCGAAATCGCCGAAGGGGTCGAAATCGCCGAAATAGGCGCGATTATCGGCGATCATTTTGTAGTGCCCGGCGCTCAGCACCTTGGTTCCACAGAGCGTGTCCTTGATGCTTTGGCCCAGCAGCCAGGAAAAGGCCACGCTGAAGAATTTATTGCCCAAGAAATTGAAGAAGCGCATGGCGCCGCCTTCCATGGGATAAACCAGGCGCACACCGTTCACGAATTCGCCGCGGCCCGAGCGCCACGCGTCGTAGAAATACGGCAGGTCTTCCGGAGGCACGGTCAGATCCGCGTCCAGGATCATGAGCACCTCTCCTTTTGCCTTAGCAAACCCGAGCCGTACGGCATCGCCTTTCCCCTTGCCGGTTTGACGGTAGAGTTGCCCGAATCCGCGCGCGGCGATCTCGCGTTCGATGGTCGCGTAGGTGTCGTCCTTCGATCCGCCTTCGACAAAAATCAGCTCGGTGCCCCCACCCATCTGCGGGACGCGGTCGAAAATATTGGCGACATTCCCCGCTTCGTTGCGCGCGGCGACGATGACGCTGACGATGGGTTCGGGAGTCCGCCGGGCGTGAGGCATGGGACGCGCAATCACGAAGTTGGTGAGTCCAAGATGGCGGAAAGGCCACAGTTTAACCACGATTTTATTCGCGAAATCGGCGACTAGCGGCAGATTCATGGGCAATAAGACCTCTTGCGAGGCGCGAATGACCTCAAAATCGGCAAGGTAAAGCAGGTTTTCGAGATCTTCCCGCGTCAGCCAGTTCTGCAAAGGCTGCCGTTTCGCGAACCCTGTCCATTCGGCGATACGGCGCGGACCTTCCCACAGGCGGCTGTAGGAATTGAGAATGATGCGCGTTCCAGGATGCGTGAAGCGCAGCGCGTTCGCGAACATCCGCTGCACATTCCACAGGTCGTTGACCAGGTCCGAAACGATGATGAAATCGAATTTTTCGTCCTTCAGGTCGACAAAATGCGCATCCGCTTCGATGAAGCGGAGATGGGGATGTTCGGCATGCGCGCGATGAATCATGGCGGGGCAGAAATCGACGCCGACGCCGACCGACGGTTCGACCGCGGCGAGAACGTCGCCTTCGCCCGAGCCCAGTTCCAGAACGCGCATCCCGGGAGGAATGAGGAACCGATAGAATTCGGCGAGCCGTTCCTTATAACCGCGGCGCAACACATCGAAGCGGCTGGTGGATTTCGCGTATTCCTCCCAGTAGGCGATGCGGGCTTCGGTATAGGAGGATTGCTTGGGATGGTTGGTCAATATTCAAGTGTAATGGCATCGTACGTGCCTTCTCCAGTTGCCAGTGGCGCTACACTTCGAATTTCCCCATGGGATTCCCGCATTTGAGACCGAAACCCGCTTCCGGTTGATCGACCGCGAGCCGCTGCTATTTCTGGAAAGCGAGACGAATCCGGAATTGTCGTTTCTTCTGTTGCCGGTGGCTCTGATCGACCCCGACTACCGGATGGCCATTTCGGCGGAAGATCGCGAGACTATCGGGGCATCGGCTGCCTCGCGCCTGATGTGCCTGGCGGTGATCACGGCCGCCGAAGATTCGCCGCCCACCGCCAATTTGTTGGCGCCGCTGGTGATCAACCTCGACAACGGGCGCGCGGTGCAGGCAGTACGATCCGATTCGGTGTATTCCCATAAGAAGTCCATATGCTCGTAATCCGGCGCCGCGCGGGCGAAACGCTGCTGATTGGCGACGAGGTGGAGATCGAAATTCTGGAGACTGGAAACTCGCATGTGAAGCTGGGTATCCGCGCGCCGAAGCAGGTGCTGGTGCTGCGCAAGGAAATCCAGGTCACCGGGCAGCAGAATCTTGCCGCCGCGAAGGAAAAATCGGGCGAAGCGCTAAATTCTCTTCTACAGACGCTCAAGAAGCGCGACGAGTCTCCGATAAGGGCCCTGTAAGAACCGGGAAAGGATTCCCGGGAAAACAGAATTCAAGGAAAGAATCAATCAATGTCATTTTCAATCAATACCAACGTCGCCTCGTTGCAGGCGGAAAACTATCTAACCCAGACCAGCAACTTCCAGAGCAAGACGATCAATGAGGTCACTTCGGGCCTGCGCATCGTCAATTCGGGAGACGACGCGGCCGGTTTGGCCATCGCCAATGGCGACCGTTCCACGGAGGCCGTGCTGACGCAGGGTCTTCAGAACGCCACCAACGGACAGAACCAGCTGCAGATTGCCGACGGCGGAATGAGCAGCATCGGGAGTCTTCTCGATACGGCCAGATCGCTGGCCACCGAATCGGCCTCCGGCACCTTCACCGGCGACCGCGGAGTGCTGAACACGGAATTCCAGAGTGTGCTCGGCGAAATTAATCGCCAGGCGCAGGCCATCGGATTGAACCAGGGCGGATCGCTGGCCACCAACCTGAGCGTATTCGTCGGCGGCGGCCAGTCGTCCAACGGCGTCAGTGCAACCACCAACGGTAGCATCGGCGTTAATCTCAGCCAGGCGACCGTGGACGCGAAGAGTCTCGGACTCGAAGGCGTGCAGGCAACCGGCGCGGCGGGAACCGACATCGGCGGCGGCAGCACCACCAGCGTCGCGAACATCCTGTCAAACGTCGCCAACCAGGCGTCTATCTCCAACAACACGACGAACTTCACGTTCACCGGACCGGGATTCTCCAACACCAGCGGCAGCAATACGATCACCGTAGCAGTGAATCTGAACGGCGTCACCGATACGGGCACGCTCTCAACGGCAGTGAATGCGGCCATCGCAGCCGCCGGCGGCGGCAACAGCCAGCAGGCCACGGCGTTCAAGAACGCCAATATCACAGCGGCGATCAACACGAACGCCACCGGCCAGTCGCAATTGAGCTTCAGCAGCTCCACTTCCGCGTTCCAGGTTCAGGGCGCTGACCAGGTATCGAACGCGCTCCTCGGCAACTTCTCCAGCGGCGCCACCGGCAACGTGGCGACCGTCAATGCGGCGGCGACCCAGACCTTTGCGGCACCGGCAGCGGCCGAGACCGTACAACTCCAGATCACCGGCGCGGGCCTTACCGGCACGCAGGGCGACTTCAAGGTGGCCTTAACGACAACCGATACGGCGGCAACGACCGTTGGAAAGATCAATACCGCCATCGCCGCCAATACCCTACTCGCGGCGACCGGCATCACGGCATCGGCCAACGCCGCCGGAACGATCTCCTTCACCGCCAAAACCGGATCGAGCTTCCAGGTTTCGACGGCCGGCGACATCAGCAACGCGCTGGGCTTCGGCTCCTTCCAGAACAGCTTAGGTG
>Ga0182024_10001740_pt1 | contig 55282 bp, 42 predicted proteins | sample P32metaG_FD_120480 | JGI IMG/M metagenome (GOLD analysis project Ga0182024, IMG submission 120480) | Permafrost microbial communities from Stordalen Mire, Sweden - P3-2 metaG (Illumina Assembly) | ecosystem: Environmental > Terrestrial > Soil > Wetlands > Permafrost | place: Sweden: Stordalen...
CGGCCGCAATCTGATCGAGGACTCGACCTTCAGGGTCTTGAAGCAGCATTTCAGCGACGAACAGATCATGGAGCTGGTCTACGTGATCGCGCTATGGCGGATGCACGGGCTGATCGTCCGCGCACTCCATCTCGAATACGACAACGACACCACCGCCCGCATGACCGAAGTCCCAGCTCCGCCCCCAAAAGGTTGAAAATAGAAGTGCCTCACAAAAGATGATCAAGGCTTACCACTTTCTTTCCGATGACATGCGCTCCGAGGAGGATATTGTCGCGGGCCAGGACGAACCCTGGCATCTCGGTGAGCTACGCACTTTTGTCCCGATCAGGTTAGATGGCGGTGATGGCCGCTTCATTAGCCTGCCCGGCTATCGCTCCTCCCCTTCCTTATGGGACGCGATGATGCAGGCTGACGGTCCGATCGCTTGCGCAGTCGAGATCTCGGACCCAATCTCTACCGATGGCGACATTCAACAGGGGTTCTTTCAGATCAGTATTCTCAGACAATTGATTGCGGCAGCCGATCTTACTTCCGAACTCCGATTATTCGCATGCGCCTGTGCGGAGCGCGTTCTATCGATATTCGAAACTAGCTATCCGCGGGACGACCGCCCGCGCCGCGCAATTAGTACCGCTCTAGATTACGCACAACATCGTGCAACGGCTGACGACCTGAAAAGTGCACTGACTATAGCCCGCGATGCCGCAGAACGAGCAGCCGGACAGGCGCGTATCGCTGCACTGTCAGCATTCGGTATTACCTTTGCCGACTCACACGATGCGGCTATGACGGCCATTCGCAATGCTGCCTGGGCCGTCGATGGAAGGGCAACGCCGGGTTCGGGCACCGAGCGCACATGGCAGCGCGATTACTTCAATTGCAAATTCGCAAACATCTTCGATTAACAATGATGTTTACTACGGCTTAGTGGCTATGCGCTCGAGCTTTAGTCATTCCGTCCACGCAGTTCCCCAGTGGACACAAAGCTCGCTGCATAGAGCGCCGGGATGAGGTAGCAAATTCAGTTCGTAGCCGATTTTCTAATCGTGGTATCGGGTGTACTCACATGCTCCGGTCGAAACCCAAGACCAATGATGCGAGCCGGGATTCTACGTAAAACCGGCCACCTGCCGATGAGCCGCATCACCAACGGCGGCACCGGGCGTTCGCGACTCCCGAGTACGCGGCCAATCACGCGATTTTGCACCGTCGCCTGTAGGCGTTGCGTCATCCGCGTGGGCCACTCCCTTCGTTGTTGAACCTTACTCAGTTCGTCAACCGTAATCGCACCGCGCAGCAATGGCCCGGCCAGGATATTGGCGGTCGCGACCGCATCCTGTACTGCGAGATTGATACCTACTCCGCCAACGGGCGACATCGCATGCGCCGCGTCGCCAATACATAGAAGTCCCGATTGATACCATTGACTCAGGCGATCGGCCGCAACCGTCAATAGCTTAATGTCACTCCAATCGGCTAACTCATTAACGCGTTCGCTGAGGAAAGGCGCGAGCCTGAGCAAGTCTTCACGGAAGGCGGCCAGACCGTTTTGCCGGATTTGCTCGAAGCTTCCCTTTCGAATCACATATGCGCACTGCCAGTAGTCCTCGCGATCGATCATAATAAAGATTCTGCCTGCGCCGATTCTGCCCAGCGTCTGTCCACCGTCCCCCGGATGCCGCGACAACCGCATCCATAGAACATCCATCGGTGCGCCGAGGTCGACGGTTTTGAGACCGGCTTTTTCACGCACCATTGAATGGCGCCCATCGGTCCCAACCACTAGCTCTGTCCGAACTTCCAGCACTCCTCGCGGAGTTCGTGCCGTCACACCGATCACGCGTTCGCCGTCTCGGATGAGATCCGTAACCTCAGTCTCCATTCTCAGTTGAAATGAGGAATAGTGCTTCGCCTGCTCGGCAATGAAATTCAGAAAATCCCACTGCGGCATCAATGCGATAAATTTGCATTGCGTCGGGAGATGCAAGAAGTCGGCGACCATCAGGACCTCATCGCCAAATTGCGCGGCGAGCTCGCGAGCCTCCTGATGCGGCCGCTTCAGGAATTCATCGAGAATTCCGAGTTCGTGCATCACCTCCAAAGTTGACGGATGAATGGTATCCCCGCGGAAGTCTCTTAGAAAATCGGCGTGCTTTTCCAGCACCACGACTTCCACTCCCGCTCGCGCCAGCAGCAGGCCCAGCACCATCCCGGCAGGTCCGCCACCAACAATGCAGCATCGCGCGTATATCTTCTGCAGATCAACGGCGTCGTCGGTCATCGTTTGAATGCTCTCGCCGGGGTAGTGACTATATCTCTATACTATTCGGATCGGCCTTCAAACGACTATGCTTACACCTGTAAAGCCCGCACCTCTACATTGTTCTATTATCGTCCGGCGCCGCGAGGCCCGCCTTCTCCGCCGATTCGGCTGCCGCCGCTCGGAAGATTCCGTGGCTCATGGTCGAACGTGATTCAGCCGCGCGCGCCGCGTAGATTTTCATGCGTACCGCATGAGCCGCCCGATCCTCTGGCGACGCCGTCACCGCCCAGTCGATCAGATGCGACGCCATCGCCAAGTCTCCAGCGGCGAATTTTTCCGTCGCCCGCTCGACCAGCTTGCCGGCGCCCCCCGCCAGCTCCGCGATTTGCCGCGCCTGATCGGCCGCCGATGCAGGCTTTAGATGCGACGGCATCCCATCGTACCATCCTGCTTCCAGCCGCCAGATATTGCGCACGATAAAGCCCGGCTCGTCGTACACCGCCTGTAAGTAGGGTTTGCCGACTAGCTTGGCGGGCGGCTCAACGCTTCGCACAATCTCCTCGATCGGTTTGCCGGCATTCATCAGTGCGGCCGTTTGATCGTACATGCTTTGTAGGTACTCCGCAGTATCCGTCAGCACTTGCCGCACCCGCAGCGCACCAAACACTGGCACGCCATGCCCGGGTAGCAGCACCTCCGCGCCGACCTTCACCATCGCGCGCAAGGCCTCTGCCCAGTCACGAGCGTAGCGCTGCGCCTTTTGTGGATTGCCTGCATTGGGTGAAGCCCAGATTATGAAATCGCCAGTGCATAATACCTTCCGCTGCGGAATATAGACCCAGCACGCATCGTCGGTCTCGCCGCGGCCGTGATGGCATTCGAATTTTAGGCTCCCGGCCGAGACCGTGAACCGATCGTCGAAATAGGTATCAGGATATACATACTCAGTCGGCCACGATGCCGGCATGCTGAATTGCCGCGCATTGACTATTCCATTATAGTTCGCGGTCCGCTTGTAACGGTCGAAGCGCGCCGCCACCGCCCGATGACCGACGACCCGCGCTCGCGCGACTTTGTTCTTCTGCCCCTCGGCGATAAACGCCGCCATCCCCAGCGCATGATCGACATGCCCATGCGTGTATATCGCCGTATGGATCCGCTCCGGCCCAAAGCACCGCACCAGCGCGACCGTCTCCGCCTGATTGAAATGCGCTCCGGTATCCACCAGCACGATCCCGTCTTCGGTCTTTACGGCGACGAAGTTAGCGAACCAGCGATAGAACATCAGACCCGCCGCGACTTCCTCGTACTCGCCGGTCGGCACCAGCGGATGTTGCTGCGCGACGGTGATTTCGCCGTTCCAGAACTTCTCTGACTGTTCCTTGATTATGCCCATATGAATTCTGCCGGATTATCCATCCCCGGCGTTGCCCGCCGCAACCCACCGGGGAGCCGCTCGCTAATCCGGGGGAATATCGGTTGAAGAAGCAAAACCTTTAATTTGTTTCGGAAACTGAAACCTCGCCGAGGTTTCAAGCAGCCCAACAGTCTTGACCCGATTTTTCGGCCTGGACTTCCCTTTGCTTCAGAAGCGGCTTTGTTTTTCGATGGTTGCCGAGCAGCCCAACCGTCGTTACCCGATTTTTCGCACTGCGCGGCACGCTCGGGCAACGGCCAATTCTGGAAAGGTGCGCTCATGCGTTCGCGTAGGGTCTTTCTCAACGCGAACCCGCAAGACCCATTTATCTAATTCACTGTGGGAAGTGTGAAACCTTTCAAAGGTTTCACTGAAGCTATTAATTTTGCGCTCTTCGACCAATATCCCGCCGTCTCCGCATGCGGAGGGCCGGCGCTCCCCCCCGTTAGTGTCGGTTGCTATGCCTCCGCCGAAAAAGTATGATTTTTCTGGTTCTTTGCTCACGGAGATCGCATAGTGTTTACCGGTATCATCGAAGATCTTGGCACCGTCGCCGCCGTCAAGCGCTCGCCCGCCGGCGCCGTGCTCACGATTCGCACTACGCTGCCGCTCGCCCGCGTCACTCTCGGTGAATCGATCGCGATCAACGGCGCTTGCATGACCGTCACCGGCAAGGGACGCGGCACTTTCGCGATGGATATCTCCGCTGAATCGCTCCGCTGCACGACACTCGGCGAACTACAGCCGGGCGACCGCGTCAACCTCGAACGATGCCTCACGCTTGACAAGCTCATCGGCGGCCATCTGGTGTCGGGCCACGTCGATGGCGTCGGCCGCCTCGTCTCAATTAAGCCCGAGGGCGGCTCGCGCCTCTACACCTTCGAAGTTCCCGCCGCGCAGGCACGCTACCTGGTTGAGAAGGGCTCGGTTGCCATCGACGGCATCAGCCTGACGGTCTTCGGCATCCGCGGCCGCCGCTTTGCGGTCGCGCTCATCCCGCACACCCTCAAGCTCACGACCCTCGGCTTCAAGCGTCCTGGCGACACCATCAACATCGAGAGCGATATGCTGGTCAAATACGTCGAGCGTATTCTCGGCGCGCTCCCGGCTGCCGGTACGATCGACGGCCGCAAACGTGTCGCTGCTGCCACCAAAGCTCGCGCCGCGGTCGGCGCCCTCACCGCGATGGGAGACGCCGGATGAGCCCGATGCAGATTCCGCGCAAGATCGAGTACGCGCTGCGTGCGATGATCCATCTTGCCGACAATCCCGACAGTGTCGCACGCGGCACCGAAATCGCCCGCGACGAGCACATCCCCAAGTACTATCTCGAAAAGGTGATTCGCGACCTGATGCGCGGTGGACTGGTGCGTGCGCGCCGAGGACCCGGCGGCGGCTATCAACTCGCCCGTCCGCCCGAAACCATCTCCTTTCGCGACGTGATCGAGGCGGTCGAAGGTCCCATCACCCTCAACCTCTGCGTCGAGGGCGGTACGCAATGCAGTCTGCAGCCGACCTGCCGCATGTTTCGTGTGTGGGAGGAAGGGCAGCGTAGCCTGCTCGATATCTTCTCCCATACTACGATTCGTGAAATCGCATCATCGAAGCCGTCACCGAGCTTCTTCAGTCGCATGCAGACCCGCGCCGCCGCGGCCGAACTCGCCGCCGCCCCGGTCAAAAGCTAACCCGCGCCGCCCCCGCAAATTGGCTTTATATGCAGCGTTTGAATCCGCGGCGCATTCGCCTAATCTCACCTTTCTAAGTGCACTGAATTGAACGAAGCAGAATCAACGCCACCGAGCGTCGTCCGCCTCAACGCGCCGCAATTCACCGAGAAAACCTTCTACCTCGAGGAGTTCTACGGCAAGAGCATCTTGTTCGCGCTAATCCCGCCGAGCGGCGAGCGCCTCTCGGAGCTCGATTCGCTCGTCCTCACGCTGCGCGTGTTGCGCCGCAATCAGACCCGCTGCATCGTAATTTCCTCCGTCCATGCGATGCCGCGGCTGGTCAAGCGGCTCGGCCGCATACTCCGTCACGATCCCGCGCTCTTCAATCCCGCCAAGGGCTTACGCACGCGGCCCTATCCGCCCGATTCCGCAGTCGCGGAAATCTGGAAAGGCCTGCGCGACGGCTCGATCGTGCTCGCCGCGGCCGAAACCGACGACCCCGCCGACCTTGTCGTATTTGCCCAGGAACTCGCCAGCCGCCTGCGTGTGTTCAAGCTCGTGATGCTGGATCGGGCAGGCGGCCTACTCGACGCCGACGAGGAGACCGACTCGTTCGTTGACTTGCGGCACCTCCGCCGAGTGCTCCTGCGCGAACGTGCCCCCCTGCGCCGCGCGATTATCCGCGCGGCCCACCGCGCGCTCGAGGACGGCGTCGCCTCGGTCAACCTCACCTCACCGCGCCAGGTCTACGAGGAGTTGTTTAGCTTCGTCGGCACCGGCACGCTCTTCACCGAGCAGCGCTACGCCAACGTCCAGCAGATTTCGATCGACGACTTCGAGGAGGTCGAAGCCCTCATCGTACGCGGCCAGAACGAGGGCTTCCTGCTGCCGCGCAGCGAGTCCGAAATCGCCCGGCTGCTGCCTTCATGTTTCGGCTATCGCGTCGGCGACGAACATCTGGCCGGCGTCTGCGCCCTGCTGACCGAGCCCTATCGCCGCGAGCGTGCCGGCGAAATCACCGGCCTCTACACCCTCACCCGCTTCCTTGGTGAGGGCGTCGCGTCCGAGTTGATTAAGGAAGTGATCGCGGAGGCGCAGGCGCGCCGCCTCGGCTACGTCTTCGCCTGCACTTCGGAAGATCGCGCCGCCCGCTTTTTCGCACGGCTCAAAATCGGCCGCTTAAGGTTCCGCCGCGTCGGGCCCAAGGCGGTCGCTCCGCCGAAGTGGCACGGCTACGAAAAGTCCCGCATCGGGCGCCTCAGCATCTTCCGCTGCGACCTCAAGTAACGTCCGCCGCACCAACCCCATGGGTATTGCTTACATTTTGAATAAGGTATCCTAATGATCGCGGGCAGGTGTAGATGGCTGGATTTGAACAACTGGAAGAGATCGCCGACCAACTGAAGAGAAACGAGCGGCCCGGAAAAGTGACCGTTCGCAATCTCCTTGGATGGTTCGGCTCGCAGCGGCGTGGATCATATACCGCTTACTATATCGAGCAGCAACTTCAGAAAGCGGGACTCGTCACCAGGCCGGACTTTCGCATACCGTGGTTAGATGGGGAAATCGAGTTTGAGCTGACGCCCCCGGCGCAGACAGTCCAAGTTGAAGTTGATGGGACCCTGAAGCTCGCAGTCGCCGCGCCAAATGGTGACTCAGCAGCGGTTTTGATCCGCGATCCAACTTATCGAATCGGGCGATTGCGATCGGCAAATGTCACCCCCGTCTCAGTAAAGCCGCAGCAGCAATTGATTGAAGCTATTACGATCATGATGATGAATGACTTTTCTCAATTGCCAGTCATGATTTCAGAAAGGACTCCCACGGGTATTGTCAGCTGGTCATCAATTGGAAAGCGCCTTGCTCTGAAAGTAAAGTGCGACTCAGTCGAAGACTGCATGGATGCTGCTCTCGTTGTACAAGCTGATAAGTCTCTTCTGGCCGCAATCGATGATGTCGTCAGCCATCAATATGTTTTGGTTCAAGCTACAGATCACAACATTTGCGGAATTGTTACAACGAGTGACCTGAGCCTTCAGTTTCGACAATTGGCCGAACCATTTCTGCTTTTGGGCGAAATCGAAAATCATATTAGACGATCATCGAGAAAGGGAACTATACCATTGACCAATTGAAGGAATGTCGCGCTCCGAATGATTCCGATCGGGAGGTACAACGTACGTCGGATCTCACATTCGGAGAATATATACGTTTGCTTCAAAAGGAGGATCGCTGGGAAAAGCTTCAGCTTCTCATTGACCGTGGCTCATTCATAAAGCGATTAGAAGAGATCCGCGATATCCGCAATGATGTAATGCATTTTGACCCCGACGGAATTTCCGAGGAGGATTTGCAAGTCTTGCGGGACTTCACGCTCTTTCTTCAATCCATCGGATCGATCGTCCTTGGCTGAGATTCAGTTCGCCTACGGCGCAGCCCGCATCTCTAACCAACGGGAAGTCTGAAACCTCGTGAGGTTTCAGTGTCCTGAAAAGCTTAAGGTTCTGCGCTCCTGAACAACTTTCCTTCACCCTTCCTATCCGACCTGCCCGCCTGCATCGCGTAACCCTCCCGCTTTCGCTACGATCTGCCCGCCCCAATGAAGCTGCGCACTCTCATCGCGATCGTGATAATCGTCGCGCTCGCTGCCCTCACGACGATGCATCGGCTCGGCGCAGCCGACGTCTGCGGTTCCAACGAGGCGGTCGAAGCCGTCTTCCTTCAGCAGATGGTCGAGCACGACGCGCTGCTCTTCCCGCTCGAGAACGGGCGCTCGCCGATGTACAAGCCGCCGCTCTTCCATTGGACTGCGGTCGCGATCGATCGCCTCGCCGGAATCACAAAAGTGACCGCCTACAATTTGCGACTACCCGCCGCACTCTACGCGATCGCGGGCGTCATCCTTACGATCGCGTTCGCCTACTCCTTTCTCGGTTCGAGCGGCGCACTTTTTGCCGGGCTGATCCTGACCGCATCCTATCAATACATCGAGAACGCGCGCATCGGCCGTGTCGACATGACGCTATGCTTCTTCGAGACGCTCGCGCTCTTCGCTTTCGCTTGGTGGTCCGCCCCGCGCCCTTCCCAAGACGCACACCCCGTCCCTTTAGGGAAGGGCATTAGGTCTCTCCTGGCGAAATCTTTCTCCGTAGGCAGCAACCCCGAAGAACCCGAAGCGAGATCTGATCAACACCTCTCCTTGTCCAAGGAGAGGTCGGCGAACATGACCGAAGCTCATCATTCGCCGGGAGAGGTCGAACCGGCTTCGCGTCCCGATCCTTCAATCGCCGGTAAACGCGGCTCCACCTATGTTCGCTACCTACTCGCGATCGCCCTGGGTCTCGCCGTTCTCGCGAAGGGTCCCGTCGGTGCGCTTCTCCCCGGCCTCGCGATCGCTATCTTTCTCGTCGCCGAAAGGCGCCTGCGTGAGGTCTGGAGACTCGCGACGCCCGGCGCGGTCCTGCTCACGCTAGCGATCGCTTCCAGCTGGTACCTCGCATGCCTCTTCGGGCGTCGCTACGGCTTCCTCGACCGCCAAATTGGCAGCGAGAATTTCGGCCGCTTCTTCGGCTCCCTCGGTGCGATGGCTCCCTGGTACTACTTCAAGCCGATCCTGCTGAACTCGGCGCCCCTCAGCCTGCTGGTGCCGTTCGCCGTCTTCGCCGCCCTGCGCACCTACTGGCGCCGATCGGACTTGTCAGTACGGCATGTCGCAATCGACCCTCCCTCCGACCTCATCAATGAAGGTGATGTCGCTCTTTCTCAACACCTCTCCTTGTCCAGGGAGAGGTCGTCGGAGGTGGACGAAGTTCACCGACCGGCGGGTGAGGGACGGCCGCCCGCGGCGCCCAGCTATCGTAATCGCCCTTCGCAAAATCCGCTCTCGCTCTGGATGAGTTTGCGGATGATGTTCCTGCCTAAAATGGACGCCCCTGACGATCCCTCGGCATCCACGAATCACGATCGCTCGCAATCCCGCCGCGCCCTGATCGCCGTCCGCCTCTTTGCGATCTTCTGGGTTGCGACCGTCCTCTTCTTCAGCGTCGCCGCCTACAAGCGCCGCGCCTACCTGCTCCCGCTATGGCCGGCCTCCGCCGTGATGTTGTCATGGTGGCTGTCGTCCTTGGCACGCTCGTGCCGCGGAAGATACTTGCGCCGCGCCGTCATTGCGACCTGCGCCGTGCTCATCGTGATCAATTTTTTCTATTTGCCGCACGCGGAAATTCGTGAATGCGCCGGCGATTCGATGCGTGAGGCCGCCGCTCAGATCAATCGCGTCGTCGGCCCGGATGAGCCACTCTACTTATTCCAGTTCGAGGACGAACCGGCGCCGTTGCTGTTCTATCTCAATCGCAACGCTCCGCGCATTGGCGGTAAACTCGGCGACGCGCCGCCCGGCTACGTGATTACCACTGCCGAGGCCTGGCTCCGCCTCAAGCCCCAGGCGCTCGACCTGGAGCCGGTGTTCGAATCGTCCTCCGGGCGGCCGCGCCTCGTCCTGCTCCGCCGCGGCAAAGCCTACGCCCTCCGCTAATTGTCCGACGCTGATATGGCTGATTCAGGGATGAGCGGTGATGGCGATGATCGTGATTTCGCCACTGTTCGGACCATAGCACCAGAAAATACGAAACGCCGCTGGCGTGCGATTCTCCGCGTAGGCTTCGTAGACTTTCTCGCCCTTTGATCCGGCGAGCTGCGAATAGGAATGCGTATGAAGGCTCGGATGGCGTGGGTTTCGTTCCAGCCATCCCAGGGTTTTACGCACGGCCTTTAACCGCTTAGCGGCAGAAGCATCAGCCTCCAGATTTGCAAGGTCGGCACTGGCCTGATCCGTAAACCGAAGCCTGAAGGCCACGCCAGCTCACTCGATTTCGTCGTCGGCGTATTTCTCGAAGGAGCCGAGGTCCTTTAGCTTCTCACCCTGCGGCTCCGCGGTATGCGAAATTCCACGCGATACCTTCTCCATCGCCGCGGGATTTTTATAAAGCCAAGCCTCATGCAACGGCACGGACACCACCGGCGACAGCAAAACCTGGCCAGCTCCGTTCACCTGAACCAAAAACCGCAACCCTTCGGCGTTTTCAAAGAGGCCCTTGTTTGATTCCAGCGCCTTCGTCAGCGAAATCCGATTCCTATCATCGACCGCCACTTCGCCCACGGCCTCGAATCGGTCACTAAGAATCGCATTGTCCGGCATGATCGCACCCATTTCTGCCATCGAACCACTCAAGCATAGCCGATCGTCCCATATGCGTAAACGGGTAAATGGGCAATACCCTAAAGGACCGATTCCCATATCCGGACGCGCGGCGATTCAAAACCTCAAGGGTCGATTGCGAAGAATGGTTGAGGCATTAAGGGCGCAGCCCGCATCTTAATCAAAAGGGAAGTCCAGTCCGAAAAATCGGGTCAAGACTGTTGGGCTGCTCAGTCCTAAAAGTCAGATCAAGACTGTTGGGCCGCTTGAAACCTCGGTGAGGTTTCGGTGTCTGAAAAGCTCAAGATTTTGCGTTCTTGAACCACCCCTCCTTTCCCTCCCCTAAAGCGCAGCGTCTGTTATGGTTACACTTCGTAGCTATTTCTACTAGTGGTTGAACGCGGTGCCCGCGACGATCAGCATCTTCGAGAGCGCCGTCAGATCGGCATCGTCGTAATACTCAAGTTCGACCCGCCCCGGCGTCTTGCCATGCTGCGGAGCCAGCCGCACCTTGCGCTTGAGCGCCTTTTGAATCGACTCCGCCAGCGCGCCCAGGTTCGCATCGAGCCGCGCTACAGGCTCATCGGTGATTCGCCGGACGATCGTGCGGCTCACCGGCCGATTATCGCTCGCCATCTGCTCGGCCGCGCGTGCGGTGACCTTGCCCTCCGTAATCCGTGCCGCCGCCGCCATCTGTTCGTCGGCGGAGCCCATCCCCAACAATGGCCGTGCCTGTCCCGGCGTGAGACCGCCGGTCGCGATCATCTCGACGACGGGGATCGGCAGCTCAAGCAGACGCATGGTGTTGGTGACATACGGACGGCTCTTACCAATTCGTGCGGCAATCTCCTCATGGCTCAGATTGAATTCCCGGCTGAGACGAACGAACGCACGCGCCTCTTCGACCGCGTTCAAATCCTCGCGCACCAGGTTCTCGACCAGCGACATTTCGAGCGCCGCGTGATCGTCGACCTCGCGCACCACCACCGGCACGACCTCAAGGCCAGCCGCCCGCGCCGCCCGCAAGCGCCGTTCACCGGCGATCAACTCGTAGCGCTGCGCGTCGAGGTCGCTCGCGACTGGCCGCACGATCAGCGGCTCGATAATGCCCTGCACGCGAATCGCCTCGGTCAGCTCTTGGAGCTTCTCGACATCGAAATGGCGTCGTGGTTGAAACGGGCTGGCGCTGATTCGATCCGGCTCGACCATCAAGAAAATCGGCGCTCCCGCCGCGCGCCCGCCGCCGTCGATTAGCGCGTCCAGTCCGCGTCCCAAGGGCTTCCGAATCATCGCTTACCTCGTTCGTTGTCGCGAGCGAACAGCGCCCGCAGACTCCATGATCGCCGCACCGGTACCTCTTCGCTATCCTCGGTTTTTGGAGCCGCCGCCTTGCCGTTGAAGCTGTCGAATCGAGCCAGGAGTTCCGCCGTCAGATTGCGATAGGCCTCCGCACCCGCCGACTTTGGATCGTATTCCAACACCGAGAGGCCGTGACTCGGACTCTCGGACAGCCGCACGTTGCGCGGAATGACGCTCTGGAAAACCTTCTCCGGGAAGTGCTTCGCGACCTCGCGCGCGATCTCATGGCTGAGGCGGTTGCGCGCGTCGAACATCGTCAGCACCAGCCCGCCGATCTGAAGCCGCGGATTGAGCGACCCGCGGATCCGCTTAATCGTCTCAAGCAAGGCGCTCAATCCCTCCAATGCGTAGTATTCACATTGCATCGGGACGATTACCGAGTCTGCGGCCACCAGCGCGTTGAGCGTCAGCAATCCCAGCGACGGCGGCGTATCCACGATGACGAACTCATAGTCATCGCGGATCGGCGCGAGGATTTGCTTGAGAACCCGCTCACGGCCTTCTCGCGTCGCCAGTTCGATCTCCGCGCCGACCAGGTCCGGTCCAGACGGTGCCAGAAAGACCCGTTCGCGCGCCGGCCGAATCACGTCGCCGATCGGAATCCGCCCGACCATTGCCTCATAGATCGTCTTGCCGGAGCTTTTGAGTTCGGCCAGTCGCGTATCCGCGAGAATGCCCGACGAAGCGTTTCCCTGAGGATCGAGATCGACCAGCAGGACGCCTTTGCCGTTGTGCGCGCCTTTATCCACGCGCGCTTCGCCAACTCGTTCGCCGGCACCGCCGATGGGTTCACGCTGGCCGAGCCCGATCGCCAGATTGACCGCAGTGGTGGTCTTGCCGACTCCGCCTTTTTGATTGGCCACAACGATGAGCCGCCCCACAACCGCCTCCATCGCAAAGATGTTTCACGTGAAACATCCCGCTGACCGATTCATGATGACCTCACGTAGCTGCAAAAGCAAAACCGCGTTGGCAGCTAATCCACAGGAAATTCCGATTTGTCCCCCGATCTTGTGGGCCTGCCCGCGTCGAAGGCTACTAGCAAGTGTCGAAGCATGTCTGAGAATGCGTTTGCTAGCGTAGAAATCAAGCCCAGGAATGGCGAAGCATGCACCGGAGATGGCTTAGGGGCGGCGCTTCGAGACGCCGATCAGATGGGCGACCCTGGTCGTGCCGCGCGGGACCTCATAGGCGAGGCATATGGTGGGCTCGAAGTTGCCGCGGCTCGCTTGCTCAATCGCCAACCTTTGGGCTGGGCTCCCATAGATGACCACGAGGCCAGCCGGTTTCAGGGTCGCGGCGGCTGTGCGATAGACGATCGGTGGCTCAGCGAACGCGCGAGCGGTCACCACGTCGAAGATCGGTTTGAGCGTCATCTCGGGGCGCGACGAATTCACCCGGACGTTGGCGAGACCCATCTCGGCGGCGGCGACGCTGAGGAAGCTTGCGCGTTTGCGCCGCGCCTCTAACAGCGTGAAGCTGGCGGGACTCGCGGCGGCGAGAATTAGCGACGGGAAGCCCGCGCCACTGCCAAGGTCAAGGACGTGTGAACCGGCCGCGAACGCGCTATTCAGGGATGCGCCGTCGGCGCTCCTCGCGAGAATCAGCGGAGCCAGGCTGTCGATAATGTGGAAGGCGATTTCGCCGGGATCCTCGGGGGCCGAGGTCAGATTGAGTTTTGCACCCCAGAGAGCGAGCGTCGCGGCAAAGGTCTCGATTCGGCGGAAGAAATCTGGGCGTGGCGGGTCATAACCGATCTGCCCAAGGGCCTCGACGACGATCGATCGCGCCGCCCGTGCGATTTCAGTAGATTCGTCAACCAACGGCTTGACCCAATATCACCCCCGAACCCAGCGAATCAGGTGTCGGCTGATGGTTACTGTCATTTCTTCATCTCCTTAGCCGTTTTGTAATGGTGGTTTTATCTCGGCCGCGGTCCAAATAGACCTAAGGTCGCAGCGAGTTTATCGCCGCCCTCCCATGATGGGAGCTAAAACGAAGCTATGGCGAAAATGTTTCACGTGAAACATTTTCGTATTATTTTCGTTTTTGAGCCGGTCTGAGGGTCTGCATCGGATGATGCGGCTCATTCGGCATCGGTCGCCGAGCGATCGGCACGTGGTTGGCGGGCGCGAATATGGACCGCGAGGATTGAAACTGCGGCTGGCGTGATCCCCGGCATCCGAGCGGCCTGGCCGAGCGAGCGCGGACGGACGTTCGAAAGCCGTTCGCAGACCTCGGTCGAGAGCCCGGGCACCGCGCTGAAATCCATCCAACCAGGGATAACCGCTTCTTCGAGCCGTTTGAAGCGCTCGATCGCTTCGCTTTGGCGTCTCACGTAGCCCTCGTACTTGACTTCGGTCTCAAGCTCGGCGGCTTGGTCGAAGTCGAGCGCGCGCTCGATCCGCGCGATTCGGACCACGTCGGCATAGGCGAGCTCCGGGCGTCGCAGTAATTCCAAGGCGCGAACCGCCTCGCGAATCGGGCTGGAGCCGCATTCGCCGAGGATACGGTTGACGTCGTCGCCAGCCGCGACCGAGGTTGCGCGCAGCCGGGCAATCTCGGCGGCGACTCGATCGCTTCGCTCGCGGATACGGCTAGCGGCTTCGCCACCCACCAGGCCAAGGCGCTCGCCAATCGACGACAGACGGCGGTCGGCGTTGTCCTCGCGCAGGAGCAGCCGGTATTCGGCGCGCGAAGTGAACATCCGATAGGGCTCGCCGCCGATACCGCGGGTCACAAGGTCATCGATCATCACGCCGATATAGGCCTGATCGCGGCCGAGTACCAAGGGCGCCTCGCCACGAGTCTTGAGGACAGCGTTGATGCCCGCGATCAATCCTTGCGCGCCCGCTTCCTCATAGCCGGTGGTGCCGTTGATTTGGCCCGCAAAAAAAAGCCCCGATACCAGACGCGTTTCGAGCGACGGCAGGAGCTGCGTCGGATCAGAGAAGTCGTACTCGATCGCGTAGCCGGGCCGCATGATCTCGGCCTGCTCAAGCCCCCTGATTGAATGGACCATCGCGACCTGAATGTCCAAGGGGAGGCTGGTGGAGAGGCCGTTGGGGTAGACCTCGATAGTGGCGCGGCCCTCGGGCTCAAGGAAGATCTGATGGCGTTCCTTGTCGCGGAAGCGCATCACCTTGTCCTCGACCGATGGGCAGTAGCGCGGGCCGCGGCTGTGGATCGCGCCCGAGTATATCGGCGAGCGGTCGAGGCCGCCCCGGATAATCTCGTGGGTATCCTCGCTAGTGAAAGTTATATGGCAGGGAACTTGAGGCTGCACAATGCGGGCGGTGCGAAAGGAGAAGGGGGGCGGCGGCTCGTCGCCAGGCTGAGCCTCGAGCATCGAGTAGTCGATAGTGCGAGCGTCGAGCCGCGGACAAGTTCCGGTCTTGAGACGGCCGATCTGAAAGCCGAGACTCGCGAGACTATCGCTGAGGCCCATCGCGGCGAAATCGCCCGCGCGGCCGGCGTTGTAGTTACGCAGTCCAATATGGACCAGTCCCTTAAGGAAGGTGCCGGTGGTCAGGATGATGGTGCGGGCGGCGAAAATCTCGCCGATCTGGGATTCGACGGCGCGGACTGCCCCAGCCTCGACTATCAGCCGCTCGACGCTGGCTTGGCGAATCGTCAGGTTGGGCGTCGCCTCGACCACGCGCTTCATGCGAGCACGATAAGCGGCCTTGTCGGCCTGGGCGCGCCGGGCGCGCACGGCGGGGCCTTTGCGAGTATTGAGAAAGCGGAACTGGAGGCCGGTTTCGTCGATCGCGACGGCCATCTCGCCGCCCAGCGCGTCGATTTCGCGCACCAGATGGCCTTTGCCGATGCCGCCGATGGCTGGATTGCAGGACATTTGGCCGATGTGGTCGAGGTTCAGCGTGAGCATCAGAGTGCGGGCGCCCATCCGGGCGGCAGCCAGCGATGCTTCGATACCGGCGTGACCGGCACCGACCACAATGACGTCATATTCCATTGTCTAAATTCTCCGATATGCGAGGCGTATTTTCGGCGAAAATGTTTCACGTGAAACATTTTCGCTATTAATTCGCTTTTCAGCCATTCGCCCACGGCCCGCTGATAGATTCAAACTAGCGACTAATTATGGGGTTTTGGGCGCGTTACGCAAACCTTAAGGTTTGCGGAGGGATCGGTATTGCACGACCTGACCCCTCCTTGCTCAAAAGGAAGGAATTATATACTACATCGAGTAGCTATATACTACAATAATTGCCGGCCGGGAGAGCGCCTAGGGCTCATCGGTGCGGCTCTCGCACAGGAAGCACTCGAGCGCACCGATGCGGCTAAGTGCGTGGCGCGGGAGGAAGATTATATCCACGATCTATTTGCCGATGCAGAATTCGCGGAAAAGCGCGTCAAGCACGTCCTCGGTGCCGACGATGCCGGTGATCGAGCCGAGCGCGTCGGCCGCGGCCATCACGTCGACGGCGACGATCTCGGGCGGCATCGAGGAACGCGCACTGTGGCGGGCCGCGGCGAGCGAATCGATAGCACGCGCGAGCGCGTCGCGATGACGCTCGCGGGAAATCGCAACCATCTCGCCACCGGCCGGACGGTCGCCAGTTGCGAAGAAAGTATCGCTGCCGCGGCCGGTCGTAGGGACGCCACCGCCGCCATCGCGACTTACACCCGTAGCCGAAGTATCGTTGCGACCGTTCCTGCGATTGGAGCCGGCAAGTTCCGCGAGGGTACGCTCGAGCCGATCGCGTAACTCCGGCAAGCCGGCCGCAGTGAGTGCGGATAGTTCTACCAGCGGCAATTCGAGACCGCGTACGAGCAGCATATCGGCATTGAGACGAGGGGCTAAGTCGCGCTTGTTAAGGACTGCGACGCCGAAGCGACCGGCGCACATCTCGATCACGCCCGCGTCGTCGGAATCGAGCGGACGCGACGAATCGAAGATCGCAATAATCAGATCGGTGTCACCGGCATGGCGGCGGGTGCGCTCGATCCCGATACGCTCGACCGGGTCGGTGCTCTCGCGCACGCCCGCGGTGTCTGCGAGCACCAGCGGCAAGCCGCCGAGGGCGATCGAATCCTCGATAACGTCGCGGGTGGTGCCGGGGATCGGCGTAACGATTGCGCGGTCGGCGCCGAGCAGGAGATTGAGCACACTCGATTTGCCAACGTTGGGTTTGCCGATAATCGCCGCGCGCGCGCCCTCTCTGACGATACGGCCGCGGGCGAAGCTGTCGTGCAAGGCCACCAGATCGGCGGTGAGCGAATCGATAGCACCAACGATTTCGTCGCGCGAAGGCAGGCGGATGTCCTCGTCGGCGAAGTCGATTTCGGCCTCCAGATGGGCACGAATCGCAATGACCTGGCGGCGGAGATCGGTCACGCGAGCGGCGAGAGCGCCGGAGAGCTGCGTCAACGCCATCTGCAGCGCCGCGTCGCCGCGAGCGGCGACCAGGTCGGCGATCGCCTCGGCCTCGGTCAGATCGATACGGCCGTTGAGGAAGGCGCGCCGGCTGAATTCACCGGGTTCCGCGAGGCGTGCGCCAGCCGCGGTCGCGAGGGCAACCACACGGCGGACGAGATAGACGCCACCGTGGCATTGGAGTTCGGCGACGTCCTCGCCGGTCAGGCTGTGCGGCGCGGGAAAGATTGCGAGCATCGCGCGGTCAATCGGCGCATTGGTAGCGGGATCGCTGATCTCGCCGAGATAGAGGCGGCGCGGCGCCGGGTCGGCGAGAGCGCGCACGCGCGAATGCCAGAGCGCGCGGGCGATAGCGATTGCGCGCGGGCCCGACAGGCGCACGATGGCGATGCCACCGGCACCCGGCGGCGTCGCCGGCGCGACGATCGTGTCGGCGGCATACATGGCAAAAGGTTAGCACCTCCCGCAGTGCTTGACCCTCGCGGTTTCGCGATAAATGTTGAGGAACGCGAAACCTTGAGTTTCTTCAGACATTGAAACCTCATCGAGGTTTCAAGCAGCCCAACAGTCTTGACCCGATTTTTCGGCCTGAACTTCCCTTTGGGTTAAAGATGCGGGCTACGCCCTGTAAAACCCATGTAGAAGAACAGACAATCGGTATTTCGACGATCATCGATGGGACCTTTCGTGACCGATGAAGCGCGTTTTCCGATGTGGAACGGATTCAGCAAGGAGGGAAGCAGATTCGGGACCCATTCGCTGCGCTCAGGGTAACAGCGTCAAACCATAATAACAGCGTCCTCAGGCTGACGGCGTCAACGCAGGGAAGAGGGTGAGAGCGTCCTCAGGGCGACAGCGTCACCGCTGGCAAGCGGGTGACAAAGTCCTTAGAGGTGACAGAGTCAAGACTGGTAAGAGGGAAGGTTAGCACTTGTCGCTAGAGTTTTCGTTGGATCGATGAGGGTGACAAGGTCGAAGGTGTGAGTCGCGGAAAACTAACCGCCGGTCCCTTTCCCAAAACAAGAAGGGAATGAGTCCGGAAAGGGACCGGGATTAGCATGATGGAGGAGTAGCGGATCGGGTATCGCTGAGGTAACCGATGGCCCGCGCGGTATTAGTTGCTGGCCTGCGCGATGCGTTCAGGGCCCGCCGGAAGGGACGCGCTGAGCGTGCTCGTTTGCACGGTCGCACCGGTATCCCAGCTACGTTGATAGTCGCGTTGCGCGACGAGGATTGCGAGCATTAATGTTACCGCGCCTAAAAATGTCGCCGCTGTTCCGAGAACTTTCATTTTAATGCTCCTTTCCTTCAGAGGAATTTGCAGCGATTTCGCACCAACTATATCGTCGGCGGGTCTGCTGTGGGATGAGGGCTAAAGCGAACGCTGTGCCAAGGAGGGAAAATATCGGGCGGATGCATCTGTCGGTTGCATTTTCGTCAATAATTATTGGGTTGTTGGTCTTGCCAGGGACGTTCGCGGGCCCCGGATTTACAACCCTAAACGGCCGACAAAAATAAACTCGCCAGCGTGGGCTAATGCGAAACTTCGCACGCCAATTCGCTAATCGCGACGAGGCGGTAATTTTGTCGCGGGGCCGTCGCAGGGGATGCGCTAACCGGGTGTTCGGTGGTTTTGCAGAGGTAAGCTAGATAGTGCGCTCAGCCTTGACGGCATTAATGGGCAGCAGCAAAACTGATAGAGTGGAGCCACGGCACGCCGCTGCACTCGCGCTTCTGATGGTATTGGTTGCGCCGTTCCTTAATGGATGCGGTGCCAACAATGAAAATCACCCGCTCCCCAGTGTTGGGGGTAGATTTGGAGCGTGTTTCCCGTTTCCTTCTAACTGCTCTTCCAATGACGGCTCGGTTAATAATGGATTCCCTGCGGGAGGCCCACAGCGAATTTACCCGCAGTCGCGAGCCCGATGATTGCCCAACAGCTAGGACACCCTCGAATCACCTGAGACACCTCGCCAAAATCAAATTCCATGTAGAACGGTACCGGCTGACCGAGGGTGCTTGCGGAAGATGGATGGGTATGGTTCGATAGGCTGTTCTGGGCACGCCGCAGTGGCGTGCGCCTTTTGACGAAACCACGTGACAGGCTCCCCAGGAGCAACAAGCCTAAATAAGTTGGCCGTGACCGATGAAAAGGACCTATCAACCCCACAATCGCCGACGCCTACGCACGCACGGATTCCTCGCCCGGATGGCCTCGCCGGGAGGACGCAAGATACTGAAACGCCGGCGAACCAGGGGGCGCGCACGGCTGACGGTCTCGATTCCGGGCAAGCAACCCGGATAAGAGGTGAAGACGCGCCGCGTCCAACGAGCGCGCTGTCGTTCGGTCCCGCCGATCGATTACATCGGCGCGCCGAGTACCTGCGGCTGCAGAAGATTGGCGCGCGCTACCAAACCGCGCATTTCGTAATGTACGCGGGGCGGCTCGACGATGTTGATCGTAGGTTTCCGCGCAGGTCTTCGGGTCTGTTATTGCGGACGCTCCCGCCCTCACTTCCGCGCTCACGGCTGGGCATGACGGTATCGCGGCGGATCGGATCGGCAGTGGTGCGCAATCGGACGAGGCGGCGCGTGCGTGAATGCTATCGGCTCAAGCTCAGATCGATGTTTCCCGACGGCACGGCATTGATCGTGATCGCGCGAGCGGGCGCGGGGGCGCTCAAGACACCCGCAATTGCGAGCGAGTTGCTGCATGCCGCCCTCAACCTGTCGGCGCGAATCGGGCGGCAGGAACGGTGATGGCGCAGACGGCCACAACTGGGAAAATCACCGGGACCGGGGCGGCGCAACGCGCATCCGCGCTGATCTTTCGTGGAGCTGCGGTTATCTCACGCGGCGCTGCGGTCACATTAATCGACGTCTATCGCGCGATTCTCTCCCCGATATTGACTGCTACCATGGGACCGGCCTGCCGCTTCGAACCGAGCTGTTCCGCTTATGCGCGCGAGGCAATTGCACGCCATGGGATGATTGTGGGCGGGCGTATGGCGCTGGGCCGGCTCATGCGCTGCCGGCCTGCGGGCGGGTGGGGTCACGATCCCGTACCGCACGAGCGGCCGCGAAGTATCACGTTTGGGGCATGAAGTAAGGAACTCTTTGGAAAATTCGCGGCTTCTAACTTTTCTGGTGATCTCGCTGGTGATCGTCATCTTCTACAACCAGTTAGTGCAATGGCGTCATCCCGAACTTGCGCATCGGCACCCCGGGGTGGCCGCGACGGCGACGCCGAGCCCCTCGTTGACACCGTCGCCGGAGCCGGCCGCGATCGCCACGAGCGCTTCATCGGCGGCTCGCTCAGGCGACGCGCGTAAGCTGGGCACGGTCCCGGCGATTGGGGCAGGAACGATTACGCCAGCGCGGACGATCACGATTAGCGGCTTGCTCTATGAAGCGCAGTTGACGGCACGCGGGGGCCGGATGGCGAGCTTTCTGCTGAAGGATTATCGGCAGACCGGAGCCGCGGACAGCCCGCCCTATCAGATTATGGCGGGCGGCGATCGGCTGCCGTTGGGAATGGTTATCGAACGCGGTGCGGTAACCACCGACGACGGCGACATCATCTATAGCAGCGCCGCTCCAGCGCAAATCGACCTGGCCACGAACGCCGCGACGATAACGATGAAGGGTGTGACGACGGACGGGATCAAGCTGGAAAAGACCTTCACCTTCAGGCCTAACACCTATGTCTTCGGCGTAAGCGGCACGGCGGTGGCGCCCGCCGGCGTCAAAATCGACGGTGTCGGCTTTCAGATGAGCAGGCCGCTTAAGGCCAATGCTGGCTTTCGCGATATCCCGGAACTCCAGGCGGACGTCCAGAACAAGGTTATGAACGAGGCCCAGAAGGCGCTCGAGAAAGGCCTCGCACCGATTAGTGGGACGATCACGTTCGCGGGCTTCGGCGATCGCTACTTCCTGTCGGCCTTCATGCCGAAGAAGCCCGTCAACGGTACGCTCTCGATGGACTATACGGGCGACGAGGCGGACGCGCGGATGGTCTTCGCCGGGGCGACCACGATCGAGAGCGAAGTCTACATGGGGCCGAAGGAACTCGACGCGCTGGACGCGGTCAATCCGGCGCTCAACAAGACGATCAATTTTGGCTGGAGCGGCATTATCGCATTGCCGTTCCTGAAGCTGCTGAAGTTGTTTTATCGGATTGCGCCCAACTACGGTCTTGCTATCATCCTGCTAACTATCGTGGTGCGGCTGGTCACCCTGCCGATGTCAATCAAGGGACAGCGCTCGATGATGAAGATGCAACGGCTGCAGCCGCAGGTCGAGCGTATCCGGGAGAAGCACAAGGACGATCAGGAACGGCTCAATAAGGAGATGGTTGATCTGTACAAGCGCAACCACGTCAATCCGATTGGCGGATGTCTGCCGATGGTGGTGCAATTGCCGGTATTCTTTGGGCTGTACGAGGCGCTGCTCAATGCGATCGAGCTGAGGCATGCGCCATTTGTCGGCTGGATTACGGATTTATCGGCGCCCGACTGCCTGCATTTTTCGTGGATGCCGCTGGTGCCGTTTACGTCGTGCGCGGGAATTCCAGTACTGGTGATCCTGATGACAATCACGTCTTTTTTGCAGCAATGGATGTCGCCTAAGCAGCCCGATCCGAGTCAGCAAAAGCTGATGATGTATATGCCGGTGGCTTTCAGCCTGATCTTTGTAAATTTGCCCGCCGGGCTGACGCTCTACTATTTTTCTTCGAACCTGCTCGGCGTCGTCCAGCAGTTCATCCTTAACCGCGAATTTAAACAGCTTCCCGCGCCCGCATCGACATGAGTTCAAGCGATTCGATCGAAGCATCAGCAGCGACTATTGACCAGGCTATCGGCCAGGCGCTGGCGCAACTCGGCGCCGAACAGGACGACGTCACGATCGAGGTACTGAGCACGCCGCGTAGCGGCGTGCTCGGGATCGGGGCGCGGCCCGCCCGCGTGCGGGTGACGCGGCGCGCGCCGGCGAGTGCGCGCAGCGGCGTGATGTCACCGCCGCCAGCGCCGCCGTTGCGCGCGACGCCGCCCGAGATGCGACGGTCCGAAGCGCGGCCAGAGGCCCGCATCCCGCCGTCGCAGCCGCAGCAGGAGCCAAGCGAACCGACCGGCGATGATCGGCGCGAGCAAGGCGGAGAGCCTCCGCGCGGCGAGCGCGAGATTGCCCGCCCGCCGCGCGATGCACCGCCGCCTCGCCCGAACCGCAGAGACGTACCACGCCCCGAACGGAGCGGGCCGCCCCGCCAAGGGCGCAGCGAGCCACCACGCGAAGACTCGCGTGGGCAATCGCGGACGCCGCCAGAGGCGCCTGCACGCGAGAAGCGGCCTGAGCGTGGCGAATTTCAAGGTAGAGGCCGGAGCGAAAATCAAGGTCGCGAGCCCGGCGAGATTCAAGGCGGGGAGCGTAGTGAGAGCTCACGCGGCGATCGGGGCGCGCCCGCGAATGCGGCGCCACGGACGTCACGGCCCGAAGGGCGCGGCACCGCGACTCGCGATGCGCGCGACGACGGTGACGCGCGCGACGACCAGCGCAATAACGGCGGCTCCGAGGAGGCTCCGCGTTCGAACCGCGGACGCTCGGGTGGTCCGCCAGGAGGCGCCGCAGGAAGTCCCGCCGGAAGTTCTACTGAAGGCCGCGAACCGCGCGGGCGGCGCGCGCCGGAAACTCAGCCGCAGCGGGCAGCCGAGCCGGACGATCATAATCTGGAACGTGACGACGATCGCGATCCGTTCGCGTCGGTCGACGAGGCGGGCAACGATTCGCGCAAAATCGCCGATCTGCAGGAGCAGGCGCGCGAAGCCACAATTTTTCTCGAGCGCATTCTTAATTTGATGGGCGAGCAGGCCGTAATCGAGCCCGCCGAGACGGACGATCCAGAGACGCTCGAACTCAATATCAAGGGCGACGGGTCGGGAATCCTGATTGGACGCCACGGACAGACGCTCGACGCGATCGAGTACATGGTCAATCGGCTGCTGGCCCGCAAAATCAAGGACGCTGCGCCAATCTCGATCGACACCGAGTCATACCGCGCGCGCCGCCGCCGTCTGCTGCAGCGGATGGCATTATCGAAGGGCGAACAAGCCAAACGGGAGCATATAGCGGTGACGCTCGATCCGATGCCGCCGCGCGACCGGCGGATTGTGCATCTGGCCCTGAAGGACGACCCGATGATTGCGACGCGATCGACGGGTGAAGGTTTTATGCGCGCGATTGAGATCCTTCCCGTCGACGAGCGGCGCGATCCGAACGAGCGCGGCAATGAGAATCGCGGACGAGGCCGCCGCCGTGCGCGTGAGAGCGATCAGGACAGCGAGCCGGTCGGCGAGCAGGGTGGCTTCAAGCATGGGCAAAAACGCATCGTCTAGGGGATAAGCGCTGCCCGAGGGCCGCATCGGACAATCATGGTAATGATCCCGAAGAAAACAATTGCGGCCGTGGTGTGGTTGCTGATGGCGCTGAGCCCCGGTTACGCCCGGGCGCAAGCGACCGTGCGATTGTCGCGAAGCGTGTCACCGGCTGCCGCGCGAATCCCCAATGCGGTAGAGGCGCCGGACACGATGCCGATCGAGATCTCGGTCGTGCTCGCCCTGCACAATACCGATCAACTCGAACAACTGAAGCGCGACCAGCAGGATCCGTCGTCATCGAGCTATCACAAATGGCTCACGCCGGCGGAATTCAACGCGCGTTTTGGCCCGCGGGAGGCAGACGCCGATGCCATCGCGCAATGGCTCACGTCGGTGGGATTTTCCGTGAAATCGATCGATCTCGCAGGGCACATGGTGCGTGCGTCGGCGAACGCCGCGGTGATCAAGCGCGCTTTCGATACTACTATCGTCACCAACGGATCGCAGTACGCTAACCTGGACGATCCCGAAGTGCCGGCTGCGCTTGCGCCACTGATCGCGACCGTCGGGGGCCTGAATAATACCTTTGGCAGGAAACCACTACTGCCAGATAACCTTCGCCTCGGGCCTCCAATTCGGGCTACCGATCAACCTGGCGCCGCGGTGGCACCGGATTACCGGACCGCGCTCGGCCTGGGCTTTTCCCCTTCCGATTTCAGGACGTACTACAATGAGTCGGCCCTGATCAGCGGCGGCATCGCGGGAACCAAGGCGCCGGATTGCATCGCATTGGCCGCGATCTCGAATATCCATAACAGCTCGATTGGCGCGTTCACGGCAACCTTCGGCCTGCCGGCGGTAAAGCTGACAAAGGTATTCGCGAGCGGCGCGAATCCAGGTTTTACCGGCGACGCGGAAATCGAGGCCGACCTTGACATCGAGTATTCGCATGTGACGGCGCCGAATACGCCCATCAGGCTCTATATCGGGGCGGGCACGAACGATTTGCTCGATGCGATCAGTGGGGCCGTTCAAGACAACGTATGCGGCGCTATCAGCATCAGCTTCGGGTATTGCGACCCGCCGTCCACCAATAGGGACTTTTACAACGGAACCTTGGACCAGATCTTCTCTCAAGCCGCGACGCAGGGACAGACGGTATTCATTAGCTCGGGGGACGACGGCGCGGCGGGACTGGTTCTGGATGGGAACCAGTGCGTCCCCGGCAGCTCGCTCAATGTAAGCGAGATGTGCGCCGACCCTAACGTAACCTGCGTCGGCGGTACGCAGTTTAGCCCGAACTACGATGCGAAATTCCGGGACACGAGCAGAGTTGACGACGATAGCGATGCTCCTGCCGCGTGGAACGAATACGACGCATTTTTTCACGGTGCGACCGGTGGCGGAATCAGCGAAATATTCCCAATCCCCTCGTGGCAAACCGGGAACTTAGTGCCGTCAGGGACCATGCGCATGGTCCCTGACGTAGCGTTGGGAGCCAGCGGCGCTTTGCCCGGCTTTTACATCGTCGCGTTCGATGAAGGAGCGAATCGCGGGGGCCTGGTTTCAGGCACCAGTCTATCGTCGCCCGCATGGGCCGGGTACTCGCGATTGATCGCGCAAATATACGGCAATGGCGGCCGGCTCGGCCCGATGAATCCGCAACTCTATCAGCTCGGAAATACAGGCTCGGTCTCGGGTCTGATCGACGTGACCAGCGGCGACAACACGTTCTATGGCGAGAACGGATACGTCTCCGGGTACGATGCAGGGCCTGGTTATGACATGACCACGGGATGGGGCTCGCCGGACATGAGCACCATGCTGATCTCCTACCTGGCCGGTGGGCAGGCAACCGTGACGCCGGCGACGGTGAGCGATCCGCCGAAGACCGTGATTACCAATGCGGGGCTACTCACCCTAGCCAACACTTCACGAACGCCCTTATCCGTCATTTCAGTTACGGTGATGCTGACCCGACCGACGGTTTTCAAGTCGCTGAGCTTGAACGCAGGGGGTCAGACCGTGAGCCGGAATAGGGCCAAGACTATCGTTTTCACCTTCAGCCCGCCGATTCCAATTGCCGCCGGCGGCACAGCGAACTTTACGCTAGGCGCCACGATGATCAGTCTGGCCGTAGCTGGGGCGCCTCAATCGGTACAGAGCATCGGCCCCTTAGGGATATCGGCAACGACGACGATACCAACCGGCGCGACGGTCGGCATGACCTTCAGGGGACTGCCGGCGTCGCTGGGGTCGGTCACGCTGACACGTCCGGCGCCAGCGAAGGGTTGACCTCACGCGCGCTCAATTGATACTGGTTCAGTTTGTCATTCACTTTTAGGGATCGGTACTTGCGGGTTCCGTGTATCCGACCCCGGATGCTGGGGATTAACTGGCAACAAGCCCCTCCTGCTCCATCTCGTTGCCCTTCTCTGTTTCCTCGTAGGTTTGTGCAGGCCATTCGGCCCGGGGCCTGGGTGCGCGATTGTACACGGGGGGTTGGGGCAGGTGGTCGCACGGCTTCCATCATTGCCGCTATCGTTCGTGGCAAACGCGCCATCGGCGGACATTGCAAACGCCGCCAAGGCCACAACAGACGCGCACAATATTGGTGATAGTTTCATCTCTTCCTCCCTTTTCAAACTGAACCAGTACCGCTCAATGCGTTGGCTTGCTTTCTCCTGAGCGGAGCGCGGACGCCGATTCATGGAAGCCGGACGGGTGGCAATCAGCCGTCGGTCCATCCCCACTTGACCTTGTTGGCCGCAATCTGTTCGGGCGTTGGATGCACAATCTGTTGGAAGGCTTTGACCTTGAACTGGTCGGCCAATTCGACGGTCTGGTGGTTGAGGGCAATGTCGTCGTTGAAGACCTCCGGGACGGCCGGCTCTTCGAAGATGGCCTGCCATGGGCATTCGGGCTCGCAGGCGCCACAATCGATGCACTCGTCGGGATGGATGTAAAGCTGGTTGGGGAAGTTCGTACGGTCGTCACCGACATATTCGTAAATGCAATCGACTGGGCAAACACTGACGCAGCCGGTGTCCAGGCAATCGATGCAAAGGCGGGTTATCGTCCATGGCATGGGTGCTTATCCTCTCCTGAGTAACCGGTTTAACTTATAACGGCGTGGCCGTCTAGAAAAGCGGGATGGGGCGGCCAAGTCAAGCTCCGCAACTCCTGGGTAGTGGGCGGTTTAGAAGGTTGGTTGAGGAACGCAGAACCTTGAGTTTTTCAAACACTGAAACCTCACCGAGGTTTCATACTTCCCATTTGTGAAGATGCGGGCTGCGCCCTACAAAAACCTCAACTTGATTGATGGGCAGCGCAATGGTCTCAGGCTGGCCTCTGGGACTGCACTTTCGATTGGGCCAAGAGGCAAATCGGCCTTGCGAAGATTGTCGATGAGACCTTCCGTGAGCGATTAAGCACCGGGGCTACAGATTTGGCGCGCCAAGAACCGCCCACTACCAATTGCGCGGCGCAGTACTCGCCATCCGCGGAAAATACGATTAGGATTTCAACCGTTTGCGAATTTTCAGGCATTGATGGAGTGGAAGGCGATGAAGAACGGCAAAGGCATCCGCACGGAAACTGACAGCATGGGCGCGATCGAGGTTCCGGCCGATCACTACTGGGGCGCGCAGACCGAACGATCGCTGATGCATTTCGCGATCGGGCACGACCTCATGCCGCGATCAATCGTGCGTGCGTTCGGAGTGCTCAAGAAGGCTGCCGCCGAGGTCAATCGCGATCTGGGACAGCTCGCGGCGGACAAATGCGATCTCATCGTGAAGGCCGCCGACGAGGTAATCGAGGGCAAGCTCGACGCCGAGTTTCCGTTGCGCATATGGCAGACCGGTAGCGGCACGCAGACCAACATGAACGCCAACGAGGTCATCTCGAACCGCGCGATCGAATTGGCTGGCGGCGAAATGGGCAGCAAAAAGCCGATTCATCCCAACGACCACGTCAACATGTCGCAGTCCTCGAACGACACCTTTCCGACCGCGATGCATATCGCGGCGGCCGAGGAGCTGACGCAGCGGTTGGTGCCCGCGCTAGCGAAGCTGCTGGAGTCGCTCAAGCGCAAGCAGGCCGAAATCGCCGATATCGTGAAGATCGGGCGCACTCATCTGATGGACGCGGTTCCGCTGACGCTGGGGCAGGAGTTCTCGGGCTACATCGCGCAAATCGAATACGATATCGCACGTATCAGGGTGGTGCTGCCGGATGTGCTGGAACTGGCGATTGGCGGTACGGCGGTCGGCACCGGCCTCAACACTCATCCGGAATTCGACAAACGATGCTCGGCGCGCATCGCGCAGCTCACCGGACTGCCGTTCACCGCGGCGCCCAATAAGTTTGCGGCCCTGGCCGGACATGACGCGCTGGTGATGGCGAGTGGGGCGCTCAAGACGCTCGCATGCTCGCTGATGAAGATGGCCAACGATATCCGCTGGATGGGCTCGGGGCCGCGCTGCGGACTGGCGGAGCTGACGCTGCCGGAAAACGAGCCGGGCTCGTCGATCATGCCCGGCAAGGTCAATCCGACGCAGTCCGAAGCGATGACGATGGTGTGCGTGCAGGTGATCGGCAACGATACTGCGATCTCGATCGCTGGCACGCAGGGCAACTTCGAGCTCAACGTCTTCAAGCCGGTGATCATTCACAACCTGTTGCACTCTATCATGCTGCTCTCCGACTCGGCGGTGCTGTTCGCGAAATACTGCGTCGACGGGATCGAGGCGAACCGCCCGAAGATCAAGCACTACGTCGAGAGCTCGTTGATGCTGGTGACGGCGCTCAGCCCGCATATCGGATATGACAAGGCGGCGAAAGTGGCGAAGGTCGCACACGAGAAGGGCATCACCCTGCGGCATGCGTGCGAGGAGTTGGGCTATCTCAAGGGCGAGGAGTTCGATCGGCTGGTGGTGCCGGAGAATATGATTCGCCCGGGCGACTGATCGGGTCGGCGCTATACTGAGTCATTGCCGTCCTCACCCGGCGGAGTTGCTGCTTATCTCGAATACAGCTACCCACGCGACTTGTGGCACCGCATGAATTTCACGGATTGGGAGAATAAATTCCGCAATATTTTGTGTTGAAGCAGGGTGAGTCGGAAATGCGAGGTTCAAATTAGCTGAGATGACCATCTTGTATTCGCTAGAACCGGATCTGTCGGCTGAAGAATTTCGCGGCGTTCTGATCGCATCCACGCTGGGCGAACGCCGGCCCGTCGATGACTTGCCTCGGCTGCATCGGATGCTGCGCCACGCTGACATCGTGATGGCGGCGCGCGATCAGGGGCGCTTGGTCGGTATCGCTCGCGCGATTACTGATTTCGCCTACTGTTGCTACCTATCCGATCTCGCGGTCGATGTAGCGTATCAGCGTCAGGGGATTGGCAAGCGCCTAATCGACGAAACACGGGCTCGAACGGGTGACACCGCAACCCTCATTCTAGTGGCCGCCCCGGCGGCCGAAACTTATTATCCCAAGATCGGTATGCAACACGTCGCGAGTTGCTGGGCTATCCCGCGCTCGAAGTAACGCCCCTTATTCGAAAGGAAATTCCGGATTAGAATTCCTTCCGAGTGCCAATAATAATTAATTCACACGGAACCGCGCATTATGACTTACGAAGTAGGTAGATGGAACTAAGTGTTGTAATTGAAATGGGAGCATCAGCTAGGTGCGCGGTTGGAGCATACGCCAGACGCGCACGCCGAGCGGACGAATCTCGCCGATCACCTGGTAACCGACGTGGGTGTAGTACGCGACGTTAGCTTCGGTCGCAGTTTCGAGATAAACGCCGGCGAGATCGGGGCGCATCGCGGCTTGGTCGCGGAGATAATCGAGAAGGGCGACGCCGAAGTGGCGACGCTGAAGATCGGGCTCGACGCCTAGCACGTTGAGGTAAATGTGAGGCTCGGCGGGACGATTCTTGAGGAGAGTGTCGAGGGTTGAAATCGCGCGGAGAAGACCGCTGAAGCCGGCTGCGCGGATCATCTCTGGCATCATCGAGAGCCCACGGACGATAGTCGCCGCCGATGACGACGGCCGCTCGACCTGTTCGATAATCGCGACGGCGCCGACTCGCCGATCGTCAATCACGCCGAGCACCGGCTGACCCGAGTGACACTGTTCGGCAAGAATTACGCTAAACAGACGTGCCATGCGCTCCGCACGAGCACCCGCATCCGTGACCCCGCCGATAATTGCGCTGATCAGCGGATCGTCAATGAAGGCGCGGCCCAGCACGGCTGCGGCTTCCGCATGCTGTCCCGGAAACAGCAGTGCCACCTTCGGATGCCCCGTAGAATCCATTAGCTAGAGCATCGCCAAAAACCAATCGCAGCGCCAGAGGGCTCGTAGGTTGAAGGCGCCCAGTACCGATCGTGTTTCAGGGTCGATCTCAGCAAGCCTCAGCGATGGGCCGGACTCGACGAGCGCGGCTTTACATGCGGAAGACACCGAAGGTCGTAGGCGGCGGTATTCCGGCGTTGAGCGACGCGGCGATCCCCAGAGCGAGCGTCGCACGGGTTTCGAGCGGATCGATCACACCGTCATCCCAGAGGCGTGCGCTGGCGAAATAGCAACTCGATTCGCGATCGTATTTATCCAGCGTCGGACGCACGAATTCGGCCTGGTCCTCGGGCGGCATGGTGCCGCCTTCACGCGCCATCTGGTCGAGCTTCACTGTCAGCAGCACGTTGGCCGCCTGCTCCCCGCCCATCACCGAGATGCGCGAATTGGGCCACATGAAGAGCAACCGGGGCGAATAGGCGCGCCCGCACATGCCATAATTGCCGGCGCCGTTGGAGGCCCCGATGATCACGGTGAATTTCGGCACCTGCGCGTTGGCCACCGCATTGACCATCTTGGCGCCGTCCTTCGCGATGCCGCCCTGCTCGTAGCGCTTGCCGACGATGAAGCCCGTGATGTTTTGCAGGAACACCAGCGGGATGCGGCGCGCACAACACAATTCGATGAAGTGGGTGGCCTTCAACGCCGATTCGCTGAAGAGCACGCCGTTGTTGGCGATGATGCCGACCGGATAGCCGTAGATGCGTGCGAAGCCGGTCACCAGGGAGGTGCCGTACCGCGCCTTGAACTCCTGCATCCGGCTGCCGTCGACGATGCGCGCGATGACCTCGCGCACTTCATAGGGTTTGCGCGAGTCGTGCGAGATGATGCCATAGAGTTCGGTGGGATCGTAGTACGGGTCTTCGGGCGTGTCCTGGGCGAGCGCGTTTTGCGGCGGCCGGGTGCCGAGATTGGCGAAAATCGAGCGCGCGATTTCGAGCGCGTGACCGTCGTCGTCGGCGAGATGGTCGCTGACGCCGGAGAGGCGCGTGTGAACGTCGCCGCCACCGAGTTCCTCAGCCGTGACGATTTCGCCGGTGGCCGCGCGCACCAACGGCGGCCCGGCCAGGAAGATGGTCCCCTGATCGCGCACGATAATGCTCTCGTCGGCCATCGCAGGCACGTAAGCGCCGCCGGCGGTGCATGAACCCATCACGACCGCCACCTGCGCCACTCCGAGCGCGGACATATGCGCCATATTGTAGAAAATACGGCCAAAGTGTTCACGATCGGGAAAAACCTCGGACTGCAGCGGCAGGAAGGCGCCGCCCGAATCGACCAGGTATACGCACGGCAGCCGGTTTTCGATGGCGATTTCCTGCGCGCGCAAATGCTTCTTCACGGTAATCGGATAGTAGGTTCCGCCCTTGACCGTGGCGTCGTTGGCGACGATAACCGCCTCGCGCCCCTGAATGCGCCCGATCCCTGTGACGATGCTCGCGGCGGGCGCCTCATCGTCGTACATGCCCCACGCGGCGAGCGCGGACAGTTCGATAAACGGGCTCTCGGGATCGATCAGGCGTTTGACGCGATCGCGCACCAGCAGTTTGCCGCGTTCGACGTGGCGCCGGCGGGCGTTTTCGGGACCACCCTCGCGGATGCGGTCGATATCGGCGCGCAATTGCGCCACCTGCGCCTCCATTACTTCACGATTACGCTTGAAGTCGGGACTGTTGGTGCTGACGCGAGACGGAATTCGTTCCATGCAGATCCTCATTGCCGCGGCGCAGGCCGCCCGGCATCGATGCTGTACCATAACTCTTATAAGCTGGGACATCGGTGCAGTGAAGCGTCGGGCCCGGAATGCTAAGGACTGGATGCTAAGAATGGGTAATTGGAGGGGAAGGTGTCGGCAGGTGCGGCAATGCGTGATCGGGATTTAAAGGCGCTCGAATACGACAAGGTGGTCGCGTTGGTGCGCGACTTCGCGGTCTCGGAACCGGGACGCCGCGCGATCGCGTCGTTGCGTCCGTCGGCGGATGCTCCGATAGTGCGCGAGCGCCTCCGCGCAACCGCCGAAATGGCTAACCTGCGCTCGCGTTCAGGTTCAGTGCCGATCGACGATTTCGACGACCAGCATGAGCATCTGCTAGGCGCCGCACCCGAGGACGCGGTGCTCAACGGCGCTTCATTGGTGCGCATTCGCGATTTTGTGGTGGCGTCGCGCACCGCCGCGGCCTTCTTGCGATCGCGCGTCGAGGCCCGCCCGCGCGTCGCCGCGATCGTGCAGAACCTGGTCGCGCCCAAGGAACTCGCCGACGCGATGCTGCGAGCGCTCGCCGACGATGGCGGCATGCTCGACGACGCCAGCCCCGAGCTCAAGCGCATCCGCACCCGCCTGCGCGATGAACGGCTGGAACTCGAAACCCGGCTCGCGCGATCGCTCAATGCCGCGGGCATGGACCCGTTCGTCTCGGACTATCTCGTCACCGTGCGCAACCGGCGCTTCGTGCTGCCGCTGAAACTCAACTACTCCGAGCGGCTCGAGGGCATCGTGCAGGACCGGTCGGTTTCGGGCGAAACGCTGTTCGTCGAACCGCTCTGGGCGGTCGAACTCAACAACCGCCTGATGATGCTCGAGCGCGAGGCTGAGGCCGAAGAATACCGCCTGCTGATGCGCCTGACCGCGATGGTGCGCGGCTACCTGCCTGAGCTCCAGATGACGTTCGCAGCGCTGGTCGAGCTCGACGCGTTGAACGCTCGAGCCATTTTCGCCGAGCGCTTCACCTGTGTCGAACCCGAACTCACCGACGACGGCATCAACCTTATCGCCGCACGTCATCCGCTGCTGCTGACAAGCGGACGCGAGGTCGTGCCGATCGACGTAACGATCGCGCCCGGCCAGCGCGGTATCGTAATCTCCGGTCCCAATACCGGCGGCAAAACGGTCGCGCTCAAGACCATTGGCCTGTTCGCACTGATGGCGCAAGCGGGCCTTATGATTCCTGCGCGCGAGGGCAGCCTAATCAAAATCTTTGGCAGCGTTTACGCCGATATCGGGGACGCGCAATCGATTGAGGCGAGCCTGTCGAGTTTCGCCGCGCATATCACCAACCTGAGCGAGATAATCCGATCGCTGCGCGAGCCGGCGCTGGTCATCCTGGACGAACCCGGGGGCGGCACCGACCCGGTCGAAGGTGCGGCCCTCGCGATCGGTCTGATGGACTACCTGGGGGATCGCGACTGCCTGGTGGCGGTCGCCACGCATTCGACCGCGATCAAGCTGCATGCGTACTCGCGTGCGGGTTTCGAGGCCGCGGCGGTGGACTTCGACCCCGAACGGCTGGCGCCGCTCTACCGCCTGAAGCCGCATACCATTGGGCATAGCTATGGCCTGGCGGTCGCGCGCCGGCTCGGCTTGCCGCCCGAGATTGTCGCCGCGGCCGAGGCGGCTCTACCCGCGGGCAGCGCCGATCTGGCGGAGGCCTTGCGGCGGCTGGAGGAGGAACGTACGCGCCTGCATACGCATACCGAGCGGCTGCGCGAACGCGAGCTCGCGCTCGCCGAGCGCGAACGCGAAACGGCCGAGGCCGCCGAACGGGCGCGCGTCCGCGCCGAGGCCGAGCGCGATCGCGTGCGCGGCGAGGGCGCACATGCGCTCGAGGAGTTGCGGCGCGAGGGCTCCGCGGTGCTGGCCGAGTTGAAGGCCGGCGCCAAAGGCCGGCGCGAACTCGGTCAAACGCTCGCCGCGGCCGCCGCACGCATCGAGCAGGTCGTCCCGCGCCTGCATGACCGCGCGGGGCGCGAAGCCGACGCTCCGCTCAAGGTTGGCGACCAGGTTGAATTGGGCGAGATTCGCGGTGAACTGCTCGCTCTCGACCAGGACCGCGCGGTAGTCGGCCGCGGCGGACTGCGCATCGAGGTCTCGGCTGACCGGCTTCGCCGGGCGCGCGCCGCGACTGCCCCTACCCACGAACCGCGCGTCACGGTGACCGCGGCTTCCAGCGATCGCGACGAGATCAACCTGGTCGGCATGCGTACCAGCGAAGCTTTGCGCAAGCTCGAGGAGTTTCTCGACCAGGCTTACCTGACCAATCGCGCCGAGGTTCGCGTGATTCATGGCATCGGATCCGGCGCGCTCAAGAAGGCAATTCACGAATATCTGGCGACCTCGCCCTATTGTGCGTCGTTTCGCCAGGCCGAACCGCACCACGGCGGTGCGGGCGCGACTATCGTCCAAACCGCCGCCTGAGTCCGCCCGCCGCTTACGATCTAACTACAATCTGAATTAGTAACTGTCGATTTGGGCCTCAGCGAGAGAGTCCCTAAAAGCCGAGGAGGCCGCCCAGGCCATTCTTTTTGAGGATTCCGCCAAGGCCTTTCTTCTGAAGCAGTTGTCCCACCCGGCTCTGCATCGCATGCTGCGCCGCCCGCTGCGCGATAATCCCGACGTCGGGCACGACCGCTGGATGCGGTAACTGTCCCGAGATCCGCAAAGGAATCTCGACTTGGCCGTCGCTGTCGGTCAAGTAACTAACGTTGTGTTTGGCCGCGACCAATTCACTGCTGAATGCATTCGACATGATTATTTTCGCGGCTAGGTCGATGTCCTTGTCGAGATCGAACCAGCCGTCGCCGAAAATCGAATAGTCAGTCGAGCGCGCTACGATGTCATGCGAGATGATGCGCGGGCCGGCTATTACGAAGGTCAGGCTCGCTTGCTGGATGTCCGTGTCGGGCGATTTGAACAGCTCCGGATGGTTGTCCACGACCGAGGGCGGCACCAGCGCACCGATCTCCCGGATATTGTCGACTTTCTTGAGCGCCTGCGCGACGAGGTTGAAGCCGAGCAGCTTGCCGTTGTCCATCTGCGCGCGTCCTGACCCGCGCATCGTCGGCTTGACCTGATCGAGTCCCTTGCCGCGACCCGCGATTTGAATGTCGCCGGTGAGGCTGCCCCGAATCGTATTCGCCGCCTTTGAATGTTGCGAATCGAGCGCCTTTTGCATGTCGACGTTTTGCGCCTCGACTTTGAAGTCGAAGGCGGGCGTCACGCCGGCCTTCCCGATCGTCGCCACTCCTGATGCACCAATCGATCCGTCGAAGGCGCCGAACTTCAATGAGTTCACGTTGACCCGATCGCTAGCGTAATTTGTGTCGAGCACAAGCAGGCTGAACGGCACATTCGCCACCATCCCGGAGGCCGCGCTGAGTTTGGTTGCGCCACCGAAGGTGTCGCCGTCGTTGGCAACCGTACCACTCGCAGATACCTGTACCAGATTCTCGGTGCCCTTGTCCGAGCGGCTGGGTATTAGCTCTGCGATCGTGATTTTGTCGACGCCCAATCTATAGGTCGCATGCATCGGCCGCATCGAATCGACCTTCGCCTGAAGCTGGGCATTCCCCGATCCAAGTTTCAAGGTCAATGGCCCCACGGCTGCGGCATTGCCGGCCAGCCGGACAACTCCGTTGAGATCGCTGACTGGCGGCTTCTTGCCGTTCGGCATCGCGGCATTGACGTTCGTCAGGATGACAATGCCGTTCAGTTCCGGCTTCGAGTTCACGAGGTGCAACGCGGTGTGGATTTCCGCCGCGCCGGTCGGGTTGTACGGCTGCGCGCGCGAAATCAGCTGCGCGATCGGGCCGAGGTCGAACTTATTGGTATCGGCGCGCGCGCTGAAGTTGCCAGCTTCAAATGCGATATCGGTCAGTTTCGCCTGGAGATCGGCCAGCTCCATGTTCGCCTGCCGCATGACGATTTTTCCCGCCGCGCGCGCGCCGCTTGCTGTGAGCTTGAGCGTAGTTCCCGCCGGCTTGTCGAAGCTCGATGCATAGGCCACCTGGTTCGAACTGAGATCGCTCGACGCGTCGAAGCTAATCGCGTCGAGCGTGCCCGCTACCCTGGCTTTCAGTTTGATCTCACCAGAGAACATCAGTCCACGCGGCAGCGCCTTGGCGAGATGAGAAACCGACTTCAATTCCGCCAGCGTGAGCGGTCCGGCGCTGGCTTCCAGATTGATCGGGATTGCACCGGCGTCGATTGCGCCGTCTTTAACGATTGGACCGGCCGTGCCATCGACCTCGAGGTTCTTGGCGTCACCGAAGGCCGCAAGATCCAGCGCTATATCGAAGGGCTTGGCCAGACCGAAATGCGTCACTTTCAGGTTGACCGCGCTGACCGTCACCGGTGCGCCGCCAGACCCGTTGTCGAAGTAGAATATCCGTCCGTCCTTAATCGTGAAATCTTCGATTGTGACCTTCCTTCTCCTCGTGGCGATAGCAGGCTCTGGGGCGCTGGACATATTCGGGATGAGCCCAAGGCCCAGCCCCGGCCCGGCACTCGGTTTTGGCGCGAAGCCCGGTTCCTGGCCGCCAGCTCGATGTGCCCGCTTCTTCGCGAGCGAGCTAACGTTCATCGCGCCCTCGGCGTTGCGAATAATCCGAATCTGCGGCTGTCGCAAGATCAGCTCGGTAACCCTGATTTCCTTGAACAGCAGCGGGATGAATTCCACCTTGGCGAAGACGTTATCGGCTTGCACGAAGGGCAGTTGCGGAAAGGTGTCGTCGTCGGCCAGCTTGACTCCGGTCACCTCGATCGAGGCGCCCCAACCGAGGCTCGCCTTGATCTCGTCGGCCGTGATCGAACGGCCGAGTGCGGCGCTCGCACGCTCCAGGATGCCAGCGCGATTAGCTGCAATAATCGAGTTTAGGTTGAGGTATGCGTAGCCCACTAGGGCAGCTACGATCAGGATAAATACGCCGATCACGCCGCCGGCAATCATCAGCAGTCTGCGCATAGGAGACTCCTCGGTTGCGCCTATGATTCCCCTCGGCCTGTTCGATCAATCCGCCGCCGCGCAATGCGGGTCAAGCTGGCGTCAAGCTGCGCCAGCGCGGGCGCGATTTCCTCGCGCATCAACCCGGCCAGTTGCGCCTCGTAATCGTCGAGCGATTGGATCCCGGCACGGCGCATCCCGGCTATATTGATCGTCGACGGATGCATCAGTGGGATAACGCGGATACCCGCATTGCTGACGGTTGGTTTCCCATGCATAGCAGTGAGCTTTACCGGTACGCCGAGGACCGCGGCCGCCGCGCGCGCCCCGAATGCGATTATCAGGCGCGGGCCGATGAGCTCCAGTTCGCGTCGCAGATGGCGCGCGACGCAGGTCGAATTCTCGGCCGCACCAGGCGAGCGATTGGCGCCGGTCGGCGACGACGGCCAACATTTTACCGTGTCGCTGAAATATAAAATTTCTTCGGGCTCGATTTTGCGCGGCGCCACCGCGCGGGCGAACGCGCGGCGAATCATGAGGTTGCGCGGGTTCGAGAACGGACGCCCGTGCTCAAGCGAGATCCGCCCGGGCGCCTCGCCCAGGATTATCAGGCCGAAGCGCGCGGTACCGCGGCACCCGAGTGGAAACTTCCGCCACGGCGCGATCGTCGGGCACTCCGTGCATCGATCGACCTGCCGCCAGAACGTGAGCACCCGCTGATCAAGCTCGTCCGATGCGGCGGGATCGGCGGCCGGTCTAATGTCGGATAAATCGCGCATCCGTGAGATAGTATTGATCGTCAAATCCGATTGGCGCATTTCGTGGTGGCATCGCGGCGGGCGCGGCGTCATATTTAAGCGCAGTCCCAGCACAGTTGGGATGACGCGCGCTTCGCGGCCTCGGCTCATTCATCCTGATTATTCTGCTGATGGTCTTTCTGATTGCGTTGCCCTGATAACTTAAATGGCTAAGAAACGGAAATCGACTCCCAGGCGCGACGAGGACCGCGAGCCGCATCCAGAGCCGGTCGTCAAGCCGATCTTTAACTCGCCGTTCAAGGATCTCAAGAAGCTTCTCGATGAGCGCGCCATGGTCGCGAAACCGCTTGCTCCAATCTTGGCGAAACCCGCCCCGAAATCGATAGCGCCCGCGCCAAGACCGACGGTCGCCTCCCCGCCGATACCGCAAGTTGACGACGAAACGCTCTTTCGCCAAGCCTTCGAGGGGGTGCGTCCTCTGGGCACTCCGAAGGCCGAACGGCTGATCTATGCGCCGCAAATCTCGCGTGAAATCGTCAGCGAGGACGCCGAGGTTCTCGCCGAGCTCTCGGACCTGGTCTCGGGCCAGGGAACCTTCGAGTTGACCGAGACCGAAGAGTACGTCGAGGGCGCGCGCCTCGGACTCGATCCGCGGCTGCTGAGCCAATTGCGCCGCGGCGAATTCTCGGTCCAGGCACATATCGATCTCCACGGGATGATCCAGGCCAACGCCAAGGAGGCGGTCACCAATTTCATTGTCGATTCGGTCCGTAAAGGCCACCGCACCGTACTGATCGTGCATGGACGCGGGTTGCGATCGCCGGGCGGCCTGCCGGTGCTGAAGCATGCCGCTGCGCAATGGCTGTCGCATGGGCTCGCGGGTGGCTACGTGCTCGCCTTCGCCACGGCGCGGCCTAACGATGGCGGCGCGGGCGCGGTGTACGCGCTGTTACGGCGCGAGCGGCGGCGGGCCAAGTTCGATGTCCTGCAAGGCGCCAAGCGCCGTGACTGAGCCGCTCCCGCGATCGCCGATATCTGAAATCTGCCAAAAAAACGGGGCCCCCAACGGAGCCCCGCTCGTGCGATCAGAAAGCACGACAATTACTGCTAGGTCCCGCCTTACATCTTGCTCATCAGCAGAAACGAAATGACTAGCGAGTACAGCGTCAGCGACTCGACGAAGGCGAGTCCGATAATCATCGGGACGAATAGCTGACTGGTGCTGTTGGGATTGCGGCCGATCGATTCCATCGCCGACGCCGCCAGCTTGCCCTGTCCGAGGCCGCAGCCAAAGGCCGCGATACCCAGCCCAAGACCGATGCCCAAGCCGATTAGTCCAGCGCGCGAACCAGCTCCCGCCACCGGCACAACGGCTTCTTGCGCCATTGCGCCGAGCGGTGTCGCGAGCAGCGTCGCGATTGCCACCGTCACGTACATCCAAGTCCTACGATACATTCACGTTCCTCCTTGATACCGCGCCTTTCCTTGGGCCCTAAGCTATTTAACCCAGCCTTCTCATCTACCGCATCTTCGGCCGGACCGAATTACCGGGTTCGCGGTGTAAACTCAATTTAGTGACTGCACTTGATGCCCTTTGCTCTCATTCCATCGCCAACGAAGCGATCCCGGATCTCGTCGCACGCAATCCGGACACCCATTCGCTTCGCTCAAGGTGACCGGACTTAGCCGCCTATTTAACATCGCGGATTTTACCGGGCGAAGCCCGCATCCTCAAAAGAGAGAAGTCTGAACCCTCGTGAGGTTTCAGAAAAGCTTACAGTTTTGAATCCTCAACTATTCTCTCCTTCTCAAATGGCATCGAGCGCGGCCGCGCTCAATGTTCCACACTCGCCATCCGCACGTAGGTGATCGATAGGATCGTGAAGACGAGCGCCTGCACGATACAGACGATTGCCCCCAGCGCATAAAATGCCAACGGCACGACCAAGTACGTCAAGCGGGTAAAGAGCCCCAGCACCTGATGGTCTGCGAACATGTTGGCGAAGAGACGAACGCCAAGCGAAAACGGGCGAAACAAATTATCGGCAAGCTCAATCGGAAGCATCAGTGGCGCCAATAGCAACATCGGACCGAGAAAGCTTTTAAGATAGCCCGCCCCTTGCGATTTGAACCCTTGGTAGAGATAGAAGACAAAGCAGATCGCGCCTAGCGCGAAGGTCAAGTCGGTATCACTGGTGGGCGACTCCATCCCCGGAATCATCCCGAAGAAGTTCGCCACTAAAATGAAAATGAAAATGCTGCCGAAGAACGGCACGAACCGGCGCGAACCGTGAAGCTCCGAAACGTTGGCGACGAAGCCGTCGATCCATTCAGTGATAACTTCACCGAAGCCACGCAAGGTCATGCCGTCGTCGGGAATCATTGGATCAGCGGCCGCCGCCAGCGCGCGTCTGGCCAGGGCGGCGAAAATCAGCAGCAGACCCATTACGATCCAGGTCACCACCACGGCCGGAGGGATTCCGCCGAGCGCGCCAGCAATGAGGTCGATGAAATTAATCGGCTTCAAACGTTCAGGTCCTCCGGACGCACCAAAATAGCGCGGGTCGAAGCGTGCCAAGTTTCAATAAAGATCGCAACGACTTGGGTCAAAGCGCCGATCATGAATCCTGTAAGGTTCAAGTGCGTATAAGCGATCAGAATATAAACGACCGCGACAAATAAGAATAGCTTTATCGGAGCAAGTATTGCCCCGGCCTTATTACCCGCCCCGCCCTGCGCCATCCCAATGAGCGCGCGGCCGACGATGGTCAATAGAAACAGATTCCCCATCATCAAGGCAGCGCCAATTGCACAGCTCAACGCGGCTGCGGCCGAGGCGCCAATCGCGAGGATCACCGTTGCGATCGCGGCGATTATCCCGGTCATCCGCTGGATTCCGCCGATCGTCGGCACTGCCCAGTTCATCGATTTTTTTCACCGCCCGTAAATGTCGCACATATGCTCAAGTCGAAACTCCCAAAGCGGCCAATTGATCGGTCAGGTGGGTGGCGGCGGCGGTTGCCCGCTTTGAAAGTCGCGCAACTCGACGATTAGCCGATACATCCCAAGAAACACCCCAAGCAGCAGTCCGGTCACCGCCAGTAGTGGATCCGTATGAAAATACCGGTCGGAATAATAGCCGAGAAGTGAGCCGCCGAGAATCGGGGAGAAGAATTCGACGCCAATTGCGGCGAAACGCCACAGACTGATGGGCGGTGTGGACTCAGGTGGCATGGGCGGTGGCGAGCGTTTTAGTTGGTTCAGCTGACGGCGTCGTCGCAACCATCGGCGCCGAGCGCCTCTTGCGCAGCGACAATCGTGGCATCGATATCCGCGTCGCTATGGGCCAGCGAAATAAACATCGCCTCGAACTGCGCCGGCGGGATATTGATCCCGCGCTCGAACATCCCATGGAAAAATCTGGCGAACGCGGCCGTATCGGCGCACCGTGCACTATCGCCATCGGTCACCTCGCCGACACCATGGAAAAGCGTCAGAAGCGAGCCCGCTCGATTGACGCATCCGGGATGCCGAGCCGACTCCAGCGCCGCCCGCAGGCCGTGCTCGAGTCGCGCGCCGGCGGCTTCCAGCCGTTCGTAAACACCTGGCCGGCGGAGTAACGTCAGGGTCTCGAGGCCGGCCCGTACCGACAGCGGATTACCCGAGAGGGTGCCCGCCTGATACACTGGCCCGACCGGCGCAAGCAGGTCCATCAGAGCGGCGCGACCTGCGACCGCTCCGACCGGAAGTCCGCCGCCGATAATCTTGCCCAACATTACGAGGTCCGGGTCGGCACCAAATAGCTCGTAAACCGTGCCGTAGCGCAGGCGAAAGCCCGAGATCACCTCGTCGCAGATTAGCAATGCGCCGTGGCGATGAACCAAGGCGCCAAGTTCCTTGAGGAATCCGGGAGCAGGCGGCACCACTCCCATGTTGGCGGCTAACGGTTCAACGATTACCGCGGCGATGCGGCCTGGTTCGGCGGTGAAATAGCGCTCGATCGCATCGAGCGAATTGTAAGCCGCTACCTGGGTCAACGCGGCGATCGCCTCGGGTACGCCGGCACTGTCGGGTACGCCGAGCGTCATCACCCCGGAGCCGGCGCGAACGAGTAGCGAATCGCTATGGCCGTGGTAACAGCCGTCGAACTTGATTATGCCGGGACGGCCAGTTGCTGCACGCGCAATGCGCAGGGCCGTCATTCCCGCCTCGGTTCCGGAATTAACCAGGCGGACTTTTTCGGCGACCGGTATCGCCGCGCTGATGTGCTCGGCCAGCTCCACTTCGAGTTCGGTTGGCGCGCCGTAGGAAAGTCCGCGGCGCGCCTGCTCGGCGATCGCCGCGACGATCGCCGGATGGGCGTGACCCAGGATCGCAGGGCCGTAGGAACCGACGTAGTCGATCAAGCGATTGCCGTCGGCGTCGAACAGATAAGCGCCTTCACCGCGGGCGATAAACGCTGGCGTATTGCCGACCGCTTTCCAGGCGCGGACTGGAGAATTAACGGCGCCGGGAATTTTTTTTTCGGCACGCGCAAAGAGCGCATTGGATTTTATATAGGAATTTTTCATCGCCATGGAATTTGTTCAGCCACACTCGGCGGTCAGACACTCGATCAAGCGCGATCGAGGATCAAGCTGCGCGATCGCCCAAACTCCGCGATCGCGCTCGTTGGCTCCTAGAGCCTATCTCCGGAATGCAAAAATACTGCACTAGCGCAAGGTTAGTGCAAGGCCTAATCCAAAAAACTTTCAGCGAGGAAATTTATGTGAAAAATCACGGGCTTTTAACCTCTCACGATGCTTCGCTTGAATGACCAACAAAAAGAATCTACTCAGTATGCCTCCACCGTTGATTCACTCGCACGTCGCGAGTGCTCCCACAGCGGTAAACCATCGGAGCAATTCGTGGCCGACCGGTACGAGCAAGCTTTTTTTGTTCGCAACGCTTCTCGATATTAGAGCGATATCAGCGGGGATAGATCGGACTCTGCACCCGGTAAGTTGATAATTGGTTCTCACAAAATCGCCAAGTGTCCGATGGAAATTGCAGAATTATGACTTATCCACATCTGTGCATAAGGCTGTGGGTATTTCGAACCTAAATAATGACTTTCGATTGCTGGCCTTGGGTGCGGAGGCGCGGCGCATGGAGGAAAATAAGGCATGAACGGCTCGTGGCAAAAGGCTGCTGACCGTATTCGCGATACTCTCGGCCAGGTCAGTTTCGAGACCTGGATCGGACCGCTGAGTTTCGTCGCAATGCAAAATGGGACCGCGACCATCGAGGCCCCCAATCGCTTCTTCCGCGATTGGGTTCACGATCGTTATCACGACCTGCTGTGCCATGCGCTCTCCACCGAGGTCGGAGAGCCGGTCGATATCAAACTCACCTTTTGCAAGGACGTTGGCAAAGACCTGGCTAGCTCTCCTGACAGCCACGGACACGGCGCCCATGGCCACGCCCACGGCAGCTATGGAACCAATGGCGGGAATGGGACGACGCCCAAGGTCCGCGCCCCGGCGACCGCCGCAACCATTGCGACTACGGACGCGCCGCGGCGTGAGCTGCACCCGGCACTTGCGCCACGTTATACTTTTCCCGAATTCGTGGTCGGCTCGAGTAATCAATTCGCTCATGCTGCTGCGCAGGCCGCGGCCAACCAGCCGGGCGAGAAGTACAATCCGCTTTTCATTTATGGCGGTGTGGGTCTCGGCAAGACTCATCTCGCGACTGCGATCGGCCATCATCTATGGGCCACCAGTAATCAAAGGCGCAAGGTCCTGTTCATGCCCGCAGAAGTCTTCATGAATGAGCTCATCAGTTCGCTGCGGCGGGACAAAATGGGCGAGTTCAAGGAAAAATTTCGCCGCGTCGACGCCCTCATCCTCGATGACGTGCAATTCCTCGCCGGCCGCGAACGCACTCAGGAGGAGTTCTTCCATACCTTCAACTCGCTCCACAATGATCGCCATCAGATCGTGCTGACGTCCGATAAGGTCCCGCGCGACATTCCGGGCCTCGAGGATCGCCTGCGCAATCGCTTCGAGTCGGGACTGATCGCCGATATCGCGCCACCCGACCTCGAAACCCGCATTGCGATTATCCAGAAAAAGGCCGCGCTCGATCACCTGCCCTTGCCGCCGGAAGTCGCGCTCTACATCGCGCAGAATGTGTCAGCCAATGTGCGGGAGCTTGAGGGCTGCCTGACGCGGCTATCAGCGCTCGCCTCGATGAGCAAATCCGCCATCACCACCGAATTCGCCCGCTCGGCCCTGCACGATTTGATCCGCACCCATGAAGTGAAACCCGATATCGATACGATCCAGAAGGTCGTTGCCGATTATTTCCATATCCGGCTCGCCGATCTCAAATCGAAAAAACGCACGCAACACATCGCCTTTTGCCGCCAGGTCGCAATGTACCTGTGCCGCAAGCTGACCGATGCGTCGTTTCCCGCGATTGGCGATGCCTTCGGCCGCGACCATTCCACCGTCATTCACGCACACAATCTGATTGGCCGGCGGATCGCTAACGATTCCGCTTTTCGCTTTTCAATCGAGAAAATCGAGCGTGAGCTAAAAACCACTCACGCCAATGCGGCTTGACCATGGAGCAAGCTGTGCACAAGCTTGGTACAATCGCCTCGCTATCTACAGGGTTCATCGGGAATGGCCGTGAGCGGACGCGATGCGGGGAATTCGCCAACATCTTATGCTCAACCGATTTCGCTGTACTGGCGCGGACTTGGCGCATCGCTGAACAAATCAACAGGCCCTTCTATTGATCCTGATCAGTTCTTTTAAGATCTAAATCAATAGTAATAGTAGGGCCGACGGAAGCAGGGGATAAATGGAACTCGCTATCGAACGTGTTTCGCTGCAAAACAGCCTCGCGATGGTTCAGGGGATCGTCGAGCGGCGCAACACTGTGCCGATTCTCGGTCACGTGCTGATTGAACCGGACGGCTCCAAGATCACGCTCTCGGCGACCGATCTCGAAGTCGGTATCCGTACCCAAGTCGCGTGCAGGTCCTCGGCCAAGGGTAGCCTGACGCTCAACGCGCGCAAGCTATTCGAAATCGTCCGCGAGGCCGAGGGCGATGAGGTCGCCTTCAAGTCGCTCGATAACGATTGGGTCGAGCTCAAATGCGGGCGCGCGCGATTCAAAATGATGGGTCTCGATCCGCGCAGCTTTCCCGCGATGCCATCGCAGTCCTCCAAGGGTAGTGCGGAGCCGGTGCGCAAGGTCGTTAAGGGCGAACTCAAAGCAGCCGCGACCGTCCTCGCGGCGATGATCGACAAAACGCTATTTGCCGTCAGTCCCGACGAGGCGCGCTACAATTTGAGCGGCGTCTACATCGATTCGCCCGCCACGGGAACCGCCCGCATGGTCGCGACCGATGGCCATCGCCTCTCGATGGTTGATCGGGAAGTTGCCGGATTTTCGATGGAAGGCGGGGCCATCATTCCGCGCAAGGGCATGGCGGAATTGCGCAAATTGCTCGACCAGGCTGGCGACGGCGAAGTCGAACTCGCGCTTGACGGCTCACTTGCATGGATCAAGCGCGGCGCCACCGAAGTCTCGATGCGCTTGGTCGAGGGCGAATTTCCCGACTATCGTGGCGTCATCCCGAAGTCCTCGCGTTACCAGGTCTCGGTTGGCCGCGATCTCCTGCTGAGCGCCATCAAACGCGCGGCGATCTTTTCCAACGAACGTTATCATGGGGTCAAGTTCGGCTTTTCGAGCGGTACGCTGACGGTCTCGTCGGCCAGCCCGGAAATGGGCGAGGCCAGTGAGACTATCGACATCGAGTTCGGCGGCGACGAATTTTCGATCGGCTTCAACGCCTCATACGTGCAGCAGGTGCTCGCGGTTATTCCGGAGGGAACCGACGCGGTGCTTGAAGTCAGCGACGAAGTCAGCCCCGGCGTTATCAAGAGCCCGGACGATAGCCAGTTCACCTACGTCGTGATGCCGATGCGCCTCTGAACGCGATCGGCGCTCATCGGCGCAGACTACGCCACGTAGCTCGAGTTCACTTAGCGTGGCGGCGGCGCGACGCGCAGCAGCACCATCGCGTTGAGCCCGTGCTCCTTCCCGTCCCACGGATGAAGCGCCTCGGCGGCGACTGGTTGGCTCTTGAACTTAAGCGTTGCAATATCGCGGCGCCGCACGATTAGCCATTGCACCTTGTCAGCGCCGATGGCGGCATTCAGGGCGGGGAGTTTGTCGTACTGGGGAACCGGTTGCGGCAGGCCCAGGTAGAATACCGGACCCTGATTCCTGAACAGCGCGAGGCCTGAGGCATCATTGCCGATAAGCGTGCGCACCTGGCCGGCGAACGTCTTTTCGCTGCGATAGGCATCGCCCGCCGGCATCGCGAACACGAAAAAATAGAACATGAAAAGCCATGCGATCGCACCAATAGCCATGCCAATCCGCTCAGTGCTGATGAAGCTGCGCGCAACGTACGAGCCTCGCTTTGTAAACGAGCTCCGGGTTGCAAAGATGACGGCTCCAATAGACCCGAGCCAGAAGATCCCGAACATCCCAAGGCTTGGAGTCGATGGCAACTGCGCGTAGGGCTCCGGCAGGAACAGTCGCGGCGGCACGAACGCGAGCGTCGAGATCGCGACCGCGCCAACGATTACGCCGAATCCGACCTTGGTCAACGTCCGCGCCAAAGCCGCCATCTCCTCGAACGGACGATCGATCAGGCGCGCGATCAGGATCGCCGCGGCCGGAAGTATCGGCAGTATGTAATAGCTGCGACGCGATCCCGACAGCGTAAAGAAAACGAAGGTCGCCCAGAACATCACCATCGTAAAGCGATCGCTGCGGACGCGATTGGCATCGTCGCCACGCCGCCCATGCGCTTCTACCAGCGCCGCGGGCAACAGCACCGACCATGGCGCCATCAACACGAAAATCACGTAGATGTATAGGTAGATCGGTCCCCGATGATCGAACGGCTCGAAGTAGCGCTGCACGTTCTCGCGATAGGCCATGGAAAAGCCCGCCGCCGATCCGGTCTCCATACGGGATATCGCAAACGGGATATAGTAGATCGCCGCGGCCAGTATCATCGCCAGCGGCGTCTTCCAGTTGAAGAACCAGCGGTTGCGCTCGACGATCCAACGAATCCGATTACCGCGCGTCCCGCCGATCAGCGCGTGTCCCAGTTCCACCCATCCGTCCGCGAGCATGCAGTAGGACCCGATCACCGCGATCGGCAGCACGAAGCCCAGCAGTCCCTTCATCTGCGAGGTCAACGCCATGACGATCCATAACGCGATGATCCACCACCCGTCCTGTTCGCGTTCATGGCGCAGGAACAGCGCAATCGCTGCTAGTTCGCCTGCGATAGTCTCGACGTCCGCGGACGCGTTACGTGAAAAAAAGACGAAGCTGAAGCTGGTCGCCAGGATAAATCCAGCGACGACCCCGGTCTTGAGATCGTAAAGCCGCCGGCCAATCAAGATCAGGAGCCCAACTGCGATCATCCCTGCGAATGCGCATGGTAGACGTGCCGCCGCTTCATTCATGCCGCCGGTCAGCCACGTCGATGCGACCACCAGCCAGTACGTTCCGAGCGGTTTGTCGTAGTACAAGCGGCCGTTGATCGTGGGCCAGAAGTAGTTCGAGGTCAGCCGCATCTCGCGGGCAATCTCGGCCCAGCGAAATTCGGAGGCCCAGATCGCACGTGCGCCGATCCGGGCGAAGAAGAGTATCGCGGCGAGCCCGAGAACGAGCCAGGCAAATTTGCGCCAGCGGGCGTCGTCGTTGAATTTTTGACCCGGCAAGCGGTCGTTCACACGTGATTCTGCGTTATCGAATCCAGTAGCGGCTGTCGTCGCGGAGCCAGCCGCACGCGTCCCCTGTGCTCCCTGTGTTTCCTTGGTCGTTGGACCGGCGGCAGCCCGGCTCAAATCAGCGGGTTCCATCGTCAAAAAGCTTCGCAGTCTCATTTCGTGATCGCAAGTAGGGGCGCGGCGTCGCTGCGGAAGTTGGGATCGGCTAGACTGATCTTACGCCACAGCTTTGAGCCGCATCGAGTCGAGCGCCAATGAGTCAGGACGAAACTTCGCACGGTAATCCGTCTAACCAGCCCAATCGGCTGATCAACGAGCAGAGCCCCTATCTGCGCCAGCACGCCCACAACCCGGTCGATTGGTATCCATGGGGTGAGGAGGCGCTCGCGCGGGCGCAGGCCGAAAACAAGCCGATCCTGCTCTCGATTGGCTACTCGGCGTGCCATTGGTGCCATGTCATGGAACGCGAGTCGTTTGAAAACGAAGCGATCGCGCAGGTCATGAATGAGAATTTCATCTCGATAAAAGTCGATCGCGAGGAGCGTCCCGACCTCGATCAGATCTATATGGATGCAGTGCAGGTGCTGACCGGCCGCGGCGGATGGCCGCTTACTATGTTCCTGCTGCCCGACGGACGGCCGTTTTACGGCGGCACCTATTTCCCGCCGGCCGATCGCCAGGGTCTCCCCGGCTTTCCGCGCCTGTTGACCGCCATCGCGAACGCCTATCACAAGAATGCGGGTGACGTGCAGCAAAACGTCGAGCGTCTGACGGCCGCGATGGGAGCGCTCGCGACTTACGAGCCTTCGGGCGAGGAGCTTGATCCCGCAACTCCGCTTAACGTGGCGCGCGCCCTCGGCAAGCATTACGACAGCGTTAACGGCGGCATCGGTGCGGCGCCGAAGTTCCCGAATACTTTTCTCTTTTCGCTTTTCCTCCGCATGTACGATGCCGACAGTGACCCCAATTTCGCCGACATGGTGCGCGACACCCTGACCAAAATGGCGAAGGGCGGGATTTACGATCAGATCGGCGGCGGGTTTCATCGCTACAGCGTCGACGAACGCTGGCTGGTTCCACACTTCGAAAAAATGCTCTACGACAACGCATTGCTCGCACGGCTCTACCTCGATGCCGGACGTGCCCTTAACGAGCCGGAATTTTTACGCGTCGCGCGCGAAATCCTGGAGTACGTATTGCGCGAAATGACCAGCCCGGAAGGTGGCTTCTACTCGTCACAGGATGCCGACAGCGAGGGCGAGGAAGGGAAGTTTTTTCTGTGGACGCCAGCGGAAGCACAGGCCGCACTTCAAGACGAAGAATTCACGAAAATCGCGGCGCGCTATTTCGATATCAGCGAAGAGGGCAATTTCGAAGGCCGCAACATCCTGAATCGCCCCGTTGAAAACGCCGACGCGGCCGAACTGTTTGGCAAAACCCTCGATGAACTTGCAAGCGCAATCGATACGATCAAAGGGCGAATGTTTGCCGCGCGCGAGCAGCGCATCAAGCCCGCCCGCGACGAGAAGATCCTCGCCGCCTGGAACGCGATGATGATCGCGGCGTTCGCCGAAGGCTACCGCGCGCTGGGCGACCCGCGCTATCTGGCGGCGGCGGAACGTGCGATCGATTTTACCATGACCAGGTTGTGGGACGGGCGGGCGCTGCGCCGATCGTACAAGGACGGCGTCGCGCGCTTCAACGCCTATCTCGAGGATTACGCGCTGATGGCCGGTGCGATGATCGATACCTACGAGGCGTCGCTCGATCCGCGCTATCTGGATCATGCGCGCGTGCTGGCCGATGTTATCCTCGAACGTTTCATCGACCGCGAGAAAGGCGGCTTTTATTTTACCTCCGACGACCACGAGGAGCTGATCACGCGGGCGAAAGCCGCTTTCGACGGATCGACGCCGTCGGGCAATAGCGCCGCCATGATGACGTTGCTGCGGCTCCATGCCTATACCGGCGACGATCGCTACGCGACCGAGGCCGCGCGCACGCTCAATCTGTTCGCCGATCTGATCAGGAAGCAACCCTTGGGCTTCGCGCACATGCTCGAAGCGGCCGACCTTTATTTTCGCGGCCCGACTGAGATCGTGCTGGTGGGCGATCGCTCATCTGCCGAGTTTCGCGATTGGATCGAGCGAACCGGTCTCATCTATCTGCCGAATCGGGCGCTCTTCGCCGCCGACCCGAACGGTGCCGGCACCGATTTCATCCCGGAGCAGGCGCGGGGCAAGCCGCAAATTGATGGACGCCTCACGGCCTACGTCTGCCGCGAGCGGACCTGCTCGCCACCGATGACCACCTTTGACGCCATCGTCGCGGCGCTCGCCGACTAGTCCACCCCCTTGGGGCGGATACCTCTAAGGCGCTCCCAATGAAACGCTCGATTCAGTCAGCCGTCGGCCGCAGGGCATCGTGTAAAGCTGCGGCGTCAGCCGGACCGAAGCGAGCGCCGAAGCCGTGACCGATACGCCCCCGTTCGATATCACCATCGTCAATCGGCCAGCGCGTCCCGCGCGTCGCACGCTCAAGACTATCGTCTTTAACGCCCGCACCGGTGCGCGCTTCGACGGGATTCTCGCTTGCCTGCGCCGTCCGCAGCTCGCCGACGCGGATGTGATCCTGCTGTGCGAGGCTGACTGCCGGCTGCAGCGATCGTTCAATCGCGAGGTCGCCGCCGATCTTGCCGCCGAGCTCGGCATGAGCTTCGCCTACGGTCCCGAATTCATCCTCCGCCCATCCGGCAATCCGTATCCGCCGTCATTTCTCGGCAATGCGATCCTGAGCTCCGCACCTCTGGCCGAGCTGCGGATGATCGCGCTGCCCACCCATCCCATCAGCCGCCGCCGGCTGCGTCTGGTCGGCCAGCCGCGCGCATTGATCGCAACTGCGGAGTTTGGCGGCCGGAGACTCACGATCGCCTTAGCCCACTTGGATAGTCGCTGGAATCCGGCCGGGCGCGCACAGCAAATGGCTACGCTGCTCGAGCACCTGGCGCCATCAGGCGCCGCATGCGCAATCGATCCGCCAGGCGTAGCGAATGCTGCGGGTCTAGCGCGCGCAGCGCACATGGCTAGGCCAACCGACCCGGCAGGCGCAGCGGACACAATCGCGGTCATAGCAGGCAGGGCGGACCAAACCGGTGCCCCAGAAATAGCCGGCTGCGTGGGTATAATGCGTATCGCGGATGCGGTGATTCTCGGCGGCGATTTTAATACCACGACCGTCGCCATCGAAAGAGAATCCGCGATCCCGTTGGTAGCGGCGAGAATCGCGATGCGGCCGTGGCGCTTTCGTTATCCCGAACGTTACGAGCGGCTGTTCGAGCATCTCGCACACGCGGGCTTCGAAATCCGGGGTGCCAATGTTCCCGGCAAATCGACTTTCACCTTCTCCCGTGCGATTCCGCCTTTCCTGCGCCCGAAGCTCGATTGGATTGCATTGCGCGGATTGGAGCCAGTACCGGGTTCGGCGAGAGTAGTCTCGGCGCGTGAGTCATTCTTCAGCCCGCGCGTCTCCGACCACGACTTCGTCCTCTGCGAGGTCCGGCTTTAGTGGACGCAGCGCGCCGATGGCCGCCGCAGGATTTCGGCGCGACGCCAGCTAATTTAGAGTTCGGGCTCCGCAAGCGGGCCAAGGGAAAGACCAAAGCGTGCAATCCGATCGGCCGCTAATGAAATGCGCGCAGCGCAGCTATATCGATTCGCCGCGAGCAATAGTCGCTCTGCCGCTGAAACTGGAATCCATCACAGTGCGTAGTCGGGAAGCCGCTATCGCAGACTGCAGGGACCATCAATATACGCGTAGCGTTCCGGTCTCGGAGCGGCCCACGATGGTAGCGCTATAACTTCGGCTCGGCGAGCGGGCCGCGCGCGCGTTCATAGGCGTCAGCTACCTTGAAGACCGCCGCCTCGTCGAATGGCTTGCCGATTATCTGCATCGAGAGCGGTAGCCCGTCAGGCGAGAGACCCGTCGGGACGGCGAGCGCGGGCTGACCCGTGACATTGAAGGGCGCAGTGAAACGCAGCACGGCAGCGACCATGTCCACCGGCGCTCCGCTATCGGTCAGCGCGCGTCCGCCCACTTCAATCCGTGGGGCGGGGATTGACGCGGTGGGTGCGGCTAGAACGGTAAACTGGTCGAGGGCCTTCAGCGCTTCAGCCAGAATAGCCGCTCTGGATCGTTGCGCTCGCACATAGTACAGGGCGGGCGTCAGCATCCCGGCTTCGAGCATGCGACGCACGTCGTGGCCGTAGTCGTGCGGGCGCGTGCGCATCCATTGTTCATGGTACTCAGCCGCCTCGGCGAACATGATGCTGGTCGCGATAGTCGAGCACATTTCGATATTCGCAATCGCGACCTCTTCGACCTCGGCGCCGAGTGTTCGCAATTCGCGAAGCGCCGCCTCAAACGAGTGTGCCACCGCGTCGGAGAGGCCGGTCATCAACTCCTTGATAACGCCGACCCGGACGCCCTCGAGATCAAGATCCAGTCCGAGGGTGTAATCCTGTACTGGCTCGGTGCTGCTGGTCGAGTCGTTGGGGTCGTGCCCCGCGATAACCTGGAGCATCAGGGCGGCGTCGCGTACGGTGCGCGTGATGGGGCCTGCATGGTCGAGCGAATCGGCCAGTGGCAGCACTCCATAGCGGCTAACGCGGCTCCAGGTCTGCTTCATCCCAACGCATCCGCAGAAGGCCGCCGGTATGCGGATCGAACCGCCGGTATCGGTGCCGATAGTGGCTGCGGCCAACTTCGCAACGATCGCGGCTCCAGAACCGCCGCTGGAGCCGCCGGGGATGCGTTCGAGGTTGTAGGGATTGCGGCAGGTTCCCCAATGCGGGTTGGTGTTGGTCGCGCCGCTCGCGAACTCATGCAGGTTGAGTTTGCCAAGCAGGACGGCGCCCGCGGTGCTCAGCCGCGCCCACAGCGTGCAATCGAAGTCGGGAATCAAGTCGGCGAGAATCTTGGAGCCGCCGGTGGTCCGAATGCCTCGCGTATAGCACAGGTCCTTGAGCGCGATCGGCACACCATGGAAGGGACCGCGCCAGTTGCCGCCAACGATTTCGGCTTCAGCCTTGCGCGCGGCGCCGCGAGCGAGGTCCGCCGTGACCGTGATGTAGGAAACGATCTTCTCGTCGAGCCGGCCGATGCGTTCGAGATACGCATCGGTGACTTCGACCGGAGAAATCTGCTTCGTGCGGAACTTCTCGGCGAGCGTAGCGACGTCGAAGCTCAGCAATTCTGCATGGATGGACATGGATTCACCTCGCGATACTGCGATGAATAAAATGCTTCGCGTCGGAGTCCGTTACGCCCGAACCGATCAATAGTGCTACTCACTGCCGGCTATCCGCAAACAGGTTCAGACAACACGGCGGATGCGATCGGCTTCGGTGCGCAGCGTCGGATAGCCGAATGGCGGTTGCAGGCGGGCCAAGCCGATAGCGTGGAGGCGGCGCGAATAATTCGCCATCGCGCCGATGATATGCGCGACGGAAGCCGCGGCCTCTTCAGTGAATTCGTAGTCGTACAGTTCGCGGGCGAGCAGCTTGACGGTATCAGCGCTGAGTTTGGCCATCACTAATACTTCCTTCCCAGTGTCCTGATTTATAGATTCTCAATATATCTTTCGCAGAAGCCGAGCGTGCGCAACTATTACTTGTTGCGTGTTTCAGACTCGGGAGAACCGAATGCGCCCATAGTGCGCGTGCCTATGGGATGAGGATGATTCGGCGCCGGACGAGGTCGGCGATTTGGTCGGGTGCGTAGCCGGCCTACTTGGAAATTACTTCTCCGGTGTCTTGAGAGCCTGAGCGACTCCGGGCATCACTTTCGGAAACCCTTTACCGTCGAGTTTATCTTTCGTATAGCTTCCCAGGCCGTGGACCATGTAGTGCGAATGGGCATTGCGAATCGAGTTGCTGAAACCCATCGCGTCCTGAGCGGAATTAGCGGCCCACTTGATCATTCGCAGCGTGAACGGATCATTTTCCGCAATCTCATTTGCGAGCGCCATCGTTTCGGCTTCGAGACGCTCGCGCGGGACGACGAGGTTGACGAAGCCGAGGCGCCAAGCCTCGTCGGCGCCGATGAAGCGGCTGCGGAACATCGCCTCCTTAGCTTTGCGGATAGGGATGTCCCAGGGTATCGAGAAGTACTGCATCAGAGCCGGCAAGAACCTGGCGTCGTCAGAGGCGACGATGAGATCCATCGCGGCGGCGAACATCCAGCCGCCGAAGATACACATGCCTTGCACCTGAGCGATGGTCGGCTTGTCGAGGTCGCGCCAGCGCAGTGTGGTGTCGAGAAACAGTTGTCGCGAGAGTGCGTACTCGCCGGGCAGCCCTTTCGGAAATGGGCGCCGCCGCATGTCCTCCCTTTCTTCCGGCGTACCGATATCGTGGCCGGACGAAAACGTGTCTCCTACTGCGCCCAGAATGATCACGCGCACATCATCGTCGGCGTTGGCCGCGGCGAAGGCATGATCCATTTCCTCGATCATCAAACGCGATTGCGCATTTTTGTAGCGCGGGCGGTTAGTAATGACCTTGGCGACTGCGCCCTGCTTCTCGTACAGTATGGTCTGATATTTCACCGGTACTCTCCCGCAGATCATTTATCTAGAAAAATTGGCGAAGACGGATCGCTTAGTCTTTGGGCCTTCATCGATCGGAATTCGGACGGCACCCGTTGACGCATTCCGCGGGATACCGCGTGATAGGAGGGTTTGCAGGAGATAGTATCCCCGACGACTGGCTATTGCTCGGCAAAGAAGGAGAGCAGTTGTTCCGACAGATATCCCGGCTGTTCTTCGACCATCCAGTGGCCGCAATGTTCGACTACGCCGCCGCGAACGTCGTCGGACAGATCGCGCATCGAGAGCAGCGGCGCCTGCCCGAAGCCGCGATCGCCGCCGAGCGCCAGCACTGGCATCTTGAGCTTGGTCTTGGCGTTTTCCTTGTTGTGTTCGATATCGGTGAGGACCGCGCGATAGTACTCGAAGCCTGCGCGGAGGGCGCCGGGGGCCGAATAGCAGCGGACGTATTCGTCGATCTCAGGTTCGGTAATCGCGCCGGGATTGTAGGCGGCGCTGCGATAGAACCAGCTCAAGTACGTGCGCTCGCGCCCCGTGACGAGCGCTTCGGGCAGATCGCGCACGCCGTGAAAGGTGAGATGCCAGGTGCCGCGGCGATTGAACATCGGGAACTTTTCCCACGCCTCGTTCGGGATTGAGACGTCCAGGATGACGAGCTTGCGCACGTCGTCGGGATGGGCGGCAGCATAGGCGTACGCGGTTGGTCCGCCCCAATCGTGGCCCACCAGGTAAATGCGCTCGAAGCCGAGTTTGCGCACGAGCTTGTAGATGTCTTCGGCGACGGTGCGCTTGTCGTAACCGCCGGGCGGCTTGGAGGAATCTCCGAGGCCGCGCAAGTCGGGCGCGATGACGGTGTATTTCGCGGCAAGTGCCGGAATGATGCGGCGCCACTCGAACCAGGTCTGCGGCCATCCGTGAAGCAACACCACCGGATCGCCACTGCCAGCGATTACATAATGGAGCCGCATGTCCCCGAGCCCGATGGTATGATGTTTGAAAATGGATTCGTCGATCATGGCGTTAGAATTTCCTTTTGGGAGTGCTCGTGAAAATCAGCACGCGGAAGCGGCTTCGGCGTGCGATGCCTTACTCGCCACCATAGAAGACCTCATCGGCCGGCCACGCCATGAAATCCATGTTTTCCTGTGAGGCGGCGTCCTCATTCATCTGCGCGGTCATTTCACGCTGATTAGCTATTTGCTGTTTTGTGCGGATCGACTCGTAAGCGTCGTAAGCATTCTGGTTGCCGCTGAAGATGCAATTACAATAGTAGGGATCGGCGTACCAATAATGCATTCTGCCGTGGTGGGGGAAGAACCGCATTTGCAGGGGCGTTAGA
>Ga0182024_10001741_pt1 | contig 55259 bp, 41 predicted proteins | sample P32metaG_FD_120480 | JGI IMG/M metagenome (GOLD analysis project Ga0182024, IMG submission 120480) | Permafrost microbial communities from Stordalen Mire, Sweden - P3-2 metaG (Illumina Assembly) | ecosystem: Environmental > Terrestrial > Soil > Wetlands > Permafrost | place: Sweden: Stordalen...
GGCTAGGCGGGCGCTCAGAAGATAATCATTGGTTACAACTGCATTGGTCCATACGCTGGTTCCTTTAGAACAAATGATTCTTGCCCGTAATATCTTGAGCCGGCTTCCAAGATGCGTTCTTCATCATTATCTCCGGCCTTTTATGATACTGTGAGGAGCCAAACGATTCGTTTCCCAGCATCTGCGCTAACTAATCTAATGAACACTACATCATCCATACTTCGATAAGTCGCGAATAGTAAGTGGGCCGAGCTGATGCATGCAGGACACTTATCGATAAAAGGCCAGCTGACATACATTGATGGGTATTACAACTGCGAACTAACACGTGCCTCTATCCGCATCGCGGAAAGCATCCGCTCCTGCGTAGATCACGAAGCACTTTTGCGAAACAGTCGCCAACCTTGCCCGCGAGCAATTGCATCCTTAAGCTGCAATCAAGCTCCTGATTGTGTTCAGGCGGAGGTAGGCAACATGTCCATCGCAAGAAGTTTCCCTCTCGCATTTCCTTCCTTCACTTCGATTGTTCTGACGATGGTTTTAGGCACAGCAATGGTTGCAGCGGGACAGACTTTGACTATGGTGTCTCCGTCGAATGGTGGGACGACCTCCGGAACTATCACAATGTCGGTCTCACTCAGCACGACATCGGGCGTTAATTCGGTAGGCTTTTTTAGGGCGCCCTATGCCGGCGGTAACTGTGAGGAAAGCAGCGCTACCGAAATAAGCTGGGTGAATATGAGCCCTCTTGCAAGTACGACATCGATAAGCTTTGATACCACCTCGATCAGCAACGGCACTTACTGCTTCTACGCAATCGCTTACACGGGAGGGTCGCCCATCGCTTCGAATATTGTGTGGGACACGAACTCGAACGCGCTGGGTTTAACCATGCTCTCTCCTGCCAGCGGAGCCAGAATCTCGGGAACGAATAGCACTGTTTCGGTTTCTCTTACCACGACCTCGGGCGTAAGCACTGTGAATTTCTATCGAGCGCCCTATACCCCAACTAGTGCAGCATGCGACGAAAATAGCGCAACCGAAATTGGGAGTGCCCCGGCGTCCAGCACAACATCCATAGGATTCAACACGGAATCATTAAGCAACGGAACTTATTGCTTCTATGCCGTTACTTCCGGTTCAGCGCCCTCCGCTGCTTCGAACATTGTATTTCCGGTAGTGTCGAATGTACCTGCTAGTTGCACCCCAGTCAGTTCGATGGCCACAGATTATCCATCGAACTTTAATATGCTGCAGGGTTTCACAAATGACAATCCGGTCGAACCGGCGACTTCTTTTTTCTCCGCTGGTGGTTGGGCGAATAGCTGGTATTTCATAAATCTGGGCTATTTGGGATTTGTGGATCTTATGTCCAGCCCTGAGTATGTATCGCAAAATCCAACCAACAATATTCCCGACTATATCTTGTTTTACATCCAGAACGTTAACGCCGACTATTCGATCGGCCCAATACCGCAAACCGACGACAATCCTGACAGTGACGATTCTTTTGCGGCAACGTTCCTTTCATTGAGCGCAGCCTATTATCGGGTCACGTGCAATAGCGGCTTTTTTAGCCAGATTGTTCAGACAAAGAACGTTGGCAATGTGACGGTTCTGCAGGCGTTAAAAAATATTGCGACGAACAATTTAGTGAATCCGCGTATGTCGCTGAATGGTGGATCTTTGGTGCGCGTATTTCAAAGTGCGGAAGATGCCGGGACGAGCGGATATTACAACGTGGCGCTCGTTGAAGACAATTCAGAAGATTATGAGGGTCTTATGGATTTCGGTAATCTGCTGACGGCCCTGGGTGATTCGTCTGCATCCACGTATTTTGATTCTGCCGCTCAAATTCCTGCTGCAGTTGCGGGGACATATACCCTGGGTGAATGGGATGGTGTTCCTGGATTCGAAAACGCCGTGCAGGATAGTAGCGGAGTTGTATCCGTCGACCCTCAGGGGCAGCCGCAATTCTATCCGACTGCGGTCTCGGGAGTTTATCCGCAATTGCACGAAATGGCCGGACTTCCTGAAAGCATGTTCATCGGCGGATGGAACTTTCTGCAAACGTATTTCCCCAATTACACAACGTACAATGACACTTGTACCGATCCATGGACTCTACTGGGTCTAGCGGACGCTTACAATGGCGATCCGACGACTGCTAATACTATTTTGACGAACACCAGGTCTCAGCAAAGTTATTGCGGCTCATTCACTTTGTATGAGTGGGGTTTCTATCGACGCACAGCCTTGTATCTGCAAAATGGTTTCGTATATTGAGTCCGTGAGGAGTTTGTTGAGACGTTCTTGGCGGCAAGTTTTATTTCTTTGTGGAATTCTTCGCAACCCAATATCCTCAGCCGGTTTAAGCGACTTCCGAATCTGCGAGGGGAAAAGCTACAATCTCTTCAGGTCGCACAATTCCCGCGCAAAACAGATGTCTTGCTCTGGGGTTATTTTGACCCGAAACGTAACGGTAAGGCATAGTTCGTATTGCAAGACGCATGCAATTGCCAAAGGAAACGTGACCTCAAAGAAGAAACGCTTGTAGTCTTCCAATGTTAAGAGGGGCTTCGCATGGACTCATCCACTAGTGCCAAGGTTTGTGCAGCGCTTGAGACATTTCGCATTGAGCTTCCATCCTGGGGTTTTGCCAACACTGGAACTCGTTTTGGAAAGTTCATTCAAGCTGCGGCGGCCACCACTACGGAGGAGAAGTTCAGCGACGCTGGCCAGGTACACCTCCTCACAGGAGTCTGCCCCACGGTGGCGCTGCACGTATTATGGGATTGCCCCGATGGTGTGAAAAGCACAGATGAGATCAAGGGCTATAGCAGCCGGTACGGCGTAATGCCGGGATCGATCAATCCCAATCTTTTTCAGGATCAGGAATACAAGTACGGATCGTTCGGAAATCCCGATGAATCAGTTCGACGGCGCGCGTTGCGTCACGCGAAAGACAGCATTGAAATCGCTCGCCGCCTCAACAGCAGAGACATCTCTTTCTGGTTCGCCGACGGATCAAATTATCCCGGCACGGCCAACATCCGGCAACGCAAGCAATGGTTTACGGAAGCTTTAAAAGAAGCACATCAGGGGTTGTCGCCGGATCAAAGAATGCTGGTCGAGTATAAGCCCTTCGAACCTGCCTTTTATCACACGGACATAGCCGACTGGGGAATGGCGCTGGTGCTCGCCCGCGCGGCTGGCCCGAAGGCCAAGGTGTTGGTTGACACCGGACACCATTATGCCGCGCAGAACATTGAGCAAATCGTTGCGTGGCTTTTGTCGGAGGACATGCTTGGCGGTTTCCACTTCAACGATCGACGCTACGCTGACGACGATCTGACCATGGGTTCCATTGATCCATATCAGGTCTTTCGTATCTTTCACGAGATTCGTTTTTTTGAGTGGGAGACCGACAGGCGCGCTGACATCGCGTACATGGTGGATCAGAGTCACAATCTGAAAGGCAAGATCGAAGCGATGATTCAGACCGTGACCATGGCGCAGCAACTCTTCGCCAAGGCGGCGTTGGTGGACGGGAAGAAACTCGACACTGCGCAGAAGAACTGCGATCTAGTTGGGGCAGAGTCGCTGCTGCAAGATGCTTTCGCCACCGACGTGCGCCCCGCGATTCAAGAGTGGCGAGACTCCAAGGGATTGCCCAAGGATCCGATGGAAGCATTCCGCCAGAGCGGCTACCTGGAACGCATTACGAAGGAGCGGGCAGCCAAGAACGCCCACAACATTTCTTCTTATGCGTAAGCCGCTTATGCGTACGCCGCCAGACGCGAAGCCCTATTTGGCATTCGATTTCGGCGCCGAAAGCGGACGCGCGATTCTTGCGCATTTGAATTCTGGAATTCTCACGACTGAAGAAGTCCATCGTTTTCCTAATGAACCTGTGAAATGCGGAGCTTCACTTCATTGGGATGTTTTCCGGCTCTGGCTCGAAGTGCGCAAGACACTGACGTGTGTGGAGCAGATACGACTGGCGGGTATTGGCGTAGACGCGTGGGGTGTGGATTATGCTCTACTCGGCGAACGCGGTGAGTTGCTTCAGAATCCATACCACTACCGCGATCGCCGCACTGAAGGTGTGATGGCAGAAGTTTTTCAAAAAGTGGCGCAAGATGAGATCTATCGGGCGACCGGCATCCAATTTATGCCGATTAATACTCTGTACCAATTGTTTGCCGCACAGCGAGACACGCCTAACATCCTGGCAAAAGCGAAGCAGTTGGTCACGATTCCTGACCTGTTCAATTATTGGCTAACCAGCAACGCGGTGTGCGAATTCACAAATGCAACCACAACCCAGCTCGTCGATCCACTCCGCCGCACCTGGGCCGTCGATCTCATGCGGAAGCTGGGTCTAAACTCGAACTTGCCCGCACCGATTGTCGAACCCGGCACGGTAGTGGGAACTTTACTTCCCAGCGTCGCGCAAGGTTCATGGCTCACCGGAACGCCTGTGATTGCTCCCGCGTGCCACGACACGGGTTCAGCGGTCGCTGCGATCACGGCCCGCGACGGCACGGCATTCCTTAGCTCTGGCACATGGTCGCTCATTGGAACCGAACTGGACGCGCCAGTACTCACACCCGAAGCTCTCAAACTGAACTTTACCAACGAAGGCGGCGTCAACGGGACGACTCGCCTGTTAAAGAATGTGATGGGACTTTGGATGTTACAGGGCTGCAGGAACTGCTGGAGCGATCGAGGTGAGTGTTCCGATTACCGCGAACTCATCGAGATGGCCAGTCGCGAACCTGCGTTCGCGCACCTGGTTGATCCGGATGACGAGTCATTCCTTCGCCCGACTGACATGACCGCGGCCATTGATAATTTTTGCAGAAAGACACATCAGCCCGCACCAGTAACCGCGGGTGCGTATGTGCGATGTGTCCTCGAGAGTCTGGCACTGAAGTATCGCCTGGTTTTGCGGTATCTGGAGCAACTTTGCGGAAGACGCATCGAACAGATTCGCGTGATCGGTGGAGGATCGAAGAACCGGCTACTGAACCAATTTACGGCTGACGCCACGGGAAGAACAGTTCTCGCGGGGCCGGCGGAGGCCACCGCTCTGGGGAACATCGCAATCCAAATGCTTGCGACCGGAGCGGCGTCGTCGCTACAGGAAGTCCGCGCCATTGTGGATCGATCGTTCCCGACCGAGGTGTTTAAGCCGCTGGAGACCGATCAATGGGAACGGCAGACCGAACGCTTCGAACAATATTGCGAGATGATTTATGCCTGAAATTAAAGAAATGTCTTTCACAACAACGCACTTGAAAGATCTGTGGAGCGACGAGCAGGCCAGGAAACTGGGCGCGGATCAGCTGGCTCTTTTGCGATATCGATCGAATCTGCTTGGCGCAGATCTGCGCATCACGAACTTCGGCGGTGGAAATACAAGCTCGAAAATCGAACTCCCCGAACCTTTCACGGGTAAGCCTGTGCGCGTGCTGGCCGTAAAGGGCAGCGGTGGTGATATCGGCTCCATCACCGAGTCCGGATTCGCCCTTCTTTATCTCGATCGTCTCGAGAACCTTAAAAAGCTGTACCGTGGAGAGAAGCACGAAGACGAAATGGTTCGCTACTACCCGCTCGCAGCGTTCGGTGAAAATCGAGTCGCGGCTTCCATTGATACCTCCTTGCACGCTTTCCTCCCGTTCTTGCACGTCGATCATCTTCATCCGGATTGGGCAATTGCTTTGGCCGCCAGTGCCAATGGCAAACGCAAACTGGAGCAATTCAACAGGGAATTCGATCGCAAGATCGTGTGGGTACCGTGGCAGCGTCCCGGCTTTGAGTTAGCATTTCTGATCGAACGGGCTGTACACGACAACCCAGGGGTCGAAGGCCTCATCCTGGGAGGACACGGCCTGTTCACCTGGGGCATGACCCAGCGCGAGTGCTACCTGAACAGCATTCACACCATCGATCAGATGGGAGAGTTCATCCAAAAGCACCGGGCGAAGAAAGGCGACCTGTTTGGTGGCGTGGAGCACATGCCGGTCCAGAATCGTAACGCCATCGCCACTCGGATACTACCCACACTGCGCGGTGCGGTCTCCTCTAACCGCCGAGTGATTGCACACCACGCAGATGACGAAGATGCGCTGAGCTTTGCAGGATCGAAGTGGGGAAAGGAACTGAGTTCCCTGGGCACCAGTTGTCCTGATCATTTCCTGCGCACCCGGGTCTGCCCCTGTTTTCTGGAGTGGGACCCCGCGAAAGAAGATGTTGAGGTTCTCAAGAACCGCATTCATAGCGAAATCGGCGACTATCGCGCAGCTTACAAAAAGTATTACGAAGAGTGGGCCACCAGCGATTCCCCCAAGCTTCGCGATTCCAATCCATCGGTGGTAGTCGTGCCGGGACTCGGCGTTTTCGGATTTGGCAAAAACAAGAAAGAGGCACGCATCACCACGGAGTTTTTTATCAATGCCATCCACGTGATGGCGGGCGCGAATGCGTTGGAGGACGGCGAAGCCTCGCATCCTTTGCCGCAAGCGCGTCACGCAGAGCAATCTCATCAGTTCACTCAATTCCACAACTATGTCGCGCTTCCTCGCTCCGAAGCGTTTCGCATCGAGTACTGGGCGCTCGAAGAAGCCAAACTTCAGCGTATGCCCGCCGAAGCGGAATTCAGCCGCAAGATTGCGTTGGTGATCGGCGGAGCGAGCGGAATCGGCCGGGAAGTTGCGCTGTTACTCGGGCGGAGGGGCGCGCATGTGGTGGTCGCGGATTTCGATCAGCCGGGCGCCAGCAAGGTGGCTGATGAAGTTGGAGCGATTTCGGCTACCGAATTCGTCTGTGCCACGAGCGTCGATTTGAGTTCCGCGGCATCGCTGTCAGAAGCAGTGGAGTTCACAATCTCGAAATTCGGCGGCATCGACATCATCGTCAACACCGCAGCCATCTATTCTGTGGCCGGCCCCGACGGAGAACTTTCCGACGCGCAGTGGGCCAAGACTTTCCTGGTCAACGTAACCGGCAACTATCTTCTCGCTCGCAAAACCGACTGGGTGTTCAAGGATCAAAACCTCCCAGCCACCATGGTTCTAACGAGTTCAGCCAACGCCGTTGTCCCGAAGAAGGGCAGCGAAGCTTACGACACCAGCAAGGCCGCTCTGAACCATCTCATTCGCGAACTCGCCATCCAGTTCAGTCCTCACGTACGCGTCAACGGGATCGCCCCCGCAACCGTAGTCGCCGGATCCACAATGTTTCCGCGCGATCGTGTGATGCAGTCCCTGCAGAAGTACAAGATCGACTTTTCGGAGTCGGAATCAACCGAAGAACTACGCGGCAAGCTCGCGGATTTTTATGCGCAGCGCACGCTCACGAAGCGGCCGATTTTGCCGCAGGATTGCGCCCATGCAATCGTATGGCTCGCTGGCGACCAAAGTGCCAAAACGACTGGCCACGTGATCCCTGTGGATGGCGGCTTACCGGAAGCCTATCTTCGATAAAGCGTTCTACGTTAGGACGTGCAATCTAATGCGGGCATTTGCTTTGTTTTGCCGGTCAGGCCAAAAAAGCTTGAGGAGTACAGGCAGCGCCGCTGTCATTTCGAGGTTCGAATGAATCCTAACCCGGCTTTGGGAGTGTTCTTTCACTGGCTAGGGGGACTTGCATCCGCAAGTTTTTACGTTCCCTATCGCGGGGTGAAGAGCTGGGCTTGGGAAACCTACTGGCTGGTTGGCGGATTCTTCAGCTGGATTATCGTGCCGTGGTTACTTGCGCTGACGATGACCCGTGACCTGACTCAGGTTTTGCGGGAAACTCCCTCTGGTGCGATCTTCTGGGCTTACTTCTTTGGCGTGCTGTGGGGGTTGGGTGGACTCACCTTTGGTCTCACGATGCGCTACCTCGGGATGTCGTTGGGCATGGCGGTGGCGCTCGGATATACGGCCGCGTTTGGCACGCTGATGCCTCCGATTTTCCGTGGTGTGTTTGCGACGCAGGTCTTGGGAACACGTTCCGGACTGATCATTCTTGGCGGCGTGGTCACCTGTCTGCTCGGCATCGCGGTTGCCGGAGCAGCTGGAGTCTCGAAAGAGCGCGAAATGTCTGAGGTGCAGAAGCGCGCGTCCATCAAGGAATTTGATTTGAAAAAAGGCCTGCTGGTGGCGACGTTTTCCGGCGTCATGAGCGCGTGTTTCGCCTACGGGCTCGCGGCCGGTGACCCGATTAAAGTCATCACAGTGCAGCATGGGACAAAAGTGCTATGGCAAGGACTTCCTGTCCTGGTCATCGTGTTGGCGGGAGGCTTCACGACGAATTTCGTCTGGTGCGTCATTCTGAACCTGCGAAACCATACGGGCCATCAGTATTTCCAGTCCGAGGTTCGGGGCAGAATTCTTATGCGCAACGAAGAGCACATCCTTGAAGCTGCAACGGATGCGCCGGCGGAAGAAATGGCGGTTGCATTGGCGATTGAAAAGGAAGCGCCTTGGAGAGCTCCAATGCTTGCCAATTATTTGTTCTCGGCGCTGGCTGGAACGACCTGGTACATGCAGTTCTTCTTCTACACGATGGGCGAAACGCAAATGGGACGCTACAAGTTTTCGAGCTGGACCTTGCACATGGCCAGCATCATCATCTTCAGCACGTTGTGGGGAATCGCTCTAAACGAGTGGAAGGGCGCCGGTGGGCGGACGAAATTGCTGGTGGCGTTCAGCCTGCTGGTTTTGGTGACTTCGACCATTGTCGTCGGTTACGGAAACTACTCCGGCGGTGCACGCTAGCCATCTCTGGTCCGATTTCGTCTGCCTAAGTTGCGATTAGGGTAAAGTGAAGGCAACGAGCGCGTCGCTGAGTGACTCTTCGGTAATTTTAGGATGTCCACCGGCCGCGATTACCAGGTACTGTTTTCCGTTTGCTCCCAGTCGATAGGTCATGGGAGTCGCGTGTCCGCTCGCGGGTAATTGCGCCTTCCACAATTCCTGGCCCGTTTCAATGTCAAAGGCGCGAATGAAAGGATCGAAAGTGCCGGCGATAAAAATCAAACCTCCTGCGGTAGCGATGGGGCCCCCGAGGTTGATCGATCCCGGCGGCACGGGCGGTTGTTTGCCGCCAAAATCCTGCATGGAGCCGAGCGGAACTTGCCAGCGAATTTTGCCTTCGGTCATTTCCACCGCAGTGAGCAAACCCCATGGCGGGGAGGTACAGGGTAAGTCGGAAGGAGATTGGAGGAAGCGCCGAAACAGGCCGTAGGGAGTTCCGGTCTGCGGAGAGTACTCGCCATCTTCAATGCGTAACTCGTCACGCCAAAAATCCGCGCGGGGAATGAGCTTTACCTTCGCGACCAGATTGTTGGTGTTAACGACGAGCAGATTGTGCTGTGGATCAAAGGCGTAGCCGCTCCACGTCATGCCGCCGATGTTGCCGGGCACGGCCAGGCTGCCCTGCAGACTTGGCGGAGTGAAAATGCGTTCGTTGCGAAGTCCGCGAATCCAGTTGCGGCACGTTTCACGATCTTGTGGCGTGGGACCCCAGACATCGTCCGCCGAAACTGTCTGCGGAGCGAGTGCTGGTGGCGCGACAGGGAACGGTTGCGTTGGCGACGCGAGTTCGCCGGGCACGTCGCTGTGCGGAACTGGGCGCTCTTTCACAGGAAGAACGGGCTTTCCTGTATCACGATTGAGAACGTAGAGAAATCCGGTTTTGTTGCCTTGGATTACGACGGAAACTTCTTCCCCATTGTGGCGCAAGGTTGTGAGCAAGGGAGGCGACGCCGTGTCGTAATCCCAGAGATCGTGATGGACGAGTTGGAATCCCCAGGCGATTTCACCTGTTCTTGCGTGAAGCGCCACGACAGAATTCGCCCATTTGTTGTCGCCGGGACGAAGTCCGCCGTAGTAGTCAGGACTGGCGCTTCCGGTGGGAACGAAGATGAGATCGCGCTGCGGATCAACGGACATGATGGACCATGCATTGGCTGCGCCGGTGTGTCGCTCCGTGGTTTCGTCATCTTTACCCGTTGTTGCGGCGGTATTTGGAATTGGGTCCCAGGTCCAGCGCAGCGCGCCGCTACGGGCATCGAAGGCGCGCACGACCCCGGCCGGCATAGCGGCACGCTGGTTGTCGTCAATCGCAGAACCTACCACGACGAGATCGTCGATCACCGCCGGAGGCGACGTCATGTGATACCAGCCGGCGCGGTAACCCGGCACATTTCGCAGATTGACCTGGCCATAGTTGCCGAAATCTGAACAGGGCTTGCCTGTAGTCGCATCGAGCGAAATTAGCCGTGCATCCAGCGTTGCCTCATAAATACGCCGGCGGCAGGGCTGACTCGAAGATCGAGTCGAGTCCAGCCAAGTGGCCACGCCGCGATTCACCAATCCGTCGCCGTAGTCGAGTGTCAGATCGATGTTGGGATCGTAGGCCCATCGCTGTTTCCCGGTTGCGGGGTCGAGTGCGATTATGCGATTAAACGGGGTGGTGAAATAAAGTGTTCCATCGACCAGAATCGGAGTCGATTCGAAGCCGCTGCGCTTCCGGTCGTGAGCACCGTCTGATACATCTCCGGTATGAAATATCCACGCTACCCGCAGCTTGGAGACATTTTCGCGATTGATGTCAGAGAGCGGCGAGTAGCGCATTCCGCCGGGATCGTTTCCGTAGTTGGGCCACTCCGTATTCCCGGAGGTTTGGCTGAACACAGCCGCACAGGCAAGAGCCAGACAAAATAAGATCAGAACCGAGAAAATGCTGGTCGCGAATCTGACTGACGGCATGGCTCCATATGTTCATAGAACCGACTTCAGAAAGCAACTCGCGGCAGTGTTGCGACGCCGCTGATCGCGGGACTGTGATCTTTACAAAAGTTGTGGTTGGAAAGTGTTGGCGAAAAAGACTATGGTCTTAGGCGGCGGTCAACTTTCGTTGGGGGGATATACGGCGTGTTCAATCGCAGGAGTTTCTTGAAAGTGGCGGGCACCGCAAGTGCGCAGACGTTGTTGGGACCGAAAATCTTCGCGTTGGCATCGTCTCAGGCTCAGCCTGCAACGCCGGTTGCGGCTAACGATCATATTCAGATTGCGCTGATCGGTGCCGGGGGCCAGGGTCAGGGAGATACTCGAGTTGCGCTGCAGGTTCCGGGCGTGAAGCTGGTCGCCGTAGCGGACTGTTATGACGGCCGGCTCGAGCACAGCAAGGAAATCTGGGGCGACGACATTTTTACCACTCGCGATTACAGAGAGATTCTGGCGCGTAAAGATGTCGATGCCATCATTATCGGAACGCCAGATCATTGGCACAAACGGGTCGCGGTCGATGCCATGAAGACGGGCAAGGACGTGTATTGCGAGAAGCCCATGATTCATGTGTATGCCGATGGGCCGGAGATGATTGACACGGCTCGCGCCACGAATCGCATCATCGAGGTCGGCAGCCAGCGCGTGAGCTCGATCATTTACGCCAAGGCGAAAGAATTGCTCGCCTCGGGAGCGATTGGGCAGCTCAATATGGTGACCGCGCATTGGGATCGCAATTCGGCGATGGGCGCGTGGGATTATACGGTTCCTTTGGATGCATCAACGGAAACCTGCGACTGGCCGAGCTTTTTAGGGAATGCGCCGAAAATTCCGTTTAATGCGGAACACTTCTTTCAATGGCGAAAATGGAAAGCGTATGGGACGGGCGTAGCTGGAGATCTGTTCGTGCATTTGTTCAGCGGAACCCATTTCATCACCGCAACCAATGGTCCGACGCGAGCTATGGCTACGGGAGGGTTGCGCTTCTGGAAAGATGGGCGAGACGTTCCCGACGTGATGCTGGGACTCTTCGACTACCGCGAGGGATTTAATCTGAGCCTGCGCGTGAACTTCGTGGACGGAGGCGAAGAGAGCGAAGGGTTGATCTTTACGGGATCGGAAGGCACGATGGAAATTGCCGGGAACACGGTCAGCGTCAGCCGCACGCCGCTGGAGAAAGAACCGGGACTCACCATTGGAACATTTACCGATGCAATGCAAAAACGCATTCGTGAAAGCTATCGCGAAAAGTATCCGCCGTCCCATCCACCCGGTCCGCCGGCCGCCGGATATGAAAAATATGTTGCGCCTGAAGGTTATAGCGACCGCTACGATCACTTCAATAATTTCTTTAGTGCAATTCGCTCTCGCAAGCCGGTGGTGGAAGATGCGGTGTTTGGCTATCGCGCCGCCGGAGCTGCGCTGCTCAGCAATCTCAGCCTGGATCGCGGCGCTGTGGTGAAGTGGGATCCTGATGCGATGAAGCTGGTGTGAAATAAATGCGCGCAGGCCATTTTCGAGCAGGGAAGTAATTACTCAAATTGCACGGAGGAGAATGAACTTGCTCAAACAAATGAGATTTTTAATTCCCATTATCATGTCGATCTGTGCGGCGGGCGTTTGGGTGATCGCGGCACAAACTGCCCGTAAAACCACGCCCGGAGACGCGCCGGGAGGAGTTCCGCAGGTGACGTTTCTCGTTCATCGTCTGGGCACGGATCACGCCGAGGGCATCACCACGCTTGATATGAATGGCGACGGCCGTCCGGATATTTTGAGTGGAGCTTATTGGTACGAGAATCCCGGGCCAGCAGGCGGCGAGTGGAAACGCCATCAGTATCGCACGGTCGGCATTCACGATGAATTTGTCTCGGACTGCGGAGAATGGACTTTCGACGTGAACCACGATGGCGCGCCCGATGTAGTAACCGCGGGATGGATCGCCAACGGTTTGTGGTGGTATGAGAATCCGAAGACCCCCGGAGTCATGTGGAAGCGTCACTTGATTTCCGACAGCTTTGACACCGAGGGCGGAGCGATGGGCGACATCAATGGCGACGGCAAACCCGACCTCGCGTTGGCGCACTACAACCATTCGGGCATTCTGTGGGTCGACTTTTCCGGCCCTACGCCTAAGGTGCATCACGTCGGAGGAAAAGAGCAGGATGGGCATGGCATTGGCATTGCCGATGTGGATGGCGATGGCAAGGCGGATATTCTGACTCCGAACGGCTGGTTCAAGAATATTGATGCGGACAACGATAAGTGGGAGTGGCATGGAGACTGGCAAATGGATGATGCCGGCTTTCCGATCATCGGTTACGACGTGAACAACGATGGCAAGACGGACATCATTTACGGCCAGGGACACAGCTACGGGCTCTATTGGCTGGAACAGAAGGGCGATGGTACAAGCCGGAGTTGGGTGAAGCATGTGATCGACGAGTCTTACTCTCAGGTGCACGCGCTCAAGCTGATCGATATCGACGGCGACGGAGTTCCTGAATTGCTGGCGGGCAAACGCTACCGCGGACACTCCGGACACGATCCGGGATCGTATGATCCGCTGGTGATTTACTACTACAAGATTGACCGCAAGACAGGCCAATTCACACGCTATCCCATTTCAGTCAACGGTACGGCTGGAGCGGGGACGCAGTTTGTGGTGGAAGATCTGGATGGAGATGGCGACCTGGATATCGCGGTTGCGGGTAAGACAGGCGTGCACTTTTTTGAGAATCTGAAGATCAATAACGTTCCGAGAGAAACACGGGAAAAGCAACTCTGGCTGGAGAAAAATTGGCCATTCGAAGGTGAGGGCGAAACCGTGCAGCAGGAGGATGGTCCTCCGGTTCGCTGACGGCCGGTTAAGTGCTAGCCGATCCAGTTCAGGCGGCGCGCATGTGAGAAACGGGCTTCTCCTGCAAGATGAGTTCGGTGGCCTGCACGCGCCGGTCAGAATGAAACCAGCGCTGCACGACGTTGTCGCAAAGAAAGTTGGCCAAAGCAAGAAGACTCATTCCCTGGTGGTGAACCATCCACGACGTCACCAGTTCGTAGCGCTTGCGGCCAAGAGCAGCGCCGTAGTCCGCCGACTCATAGAATCCGTACGGGCCAAACCATCCTGAAGAATCCATGCGGCGGAGATTTGTGAGCGCGGCTTTCGGATCGACACTCAGGGCCAGAAAAGTGGAGTAGGGCGCAACCACTACCGGTTCCGATCCAGTTTTTCTTATCGCCAGAGTGGGCACGCCGAAGGCTTCGTAATGATAATCGCCGACCTCATTGCGTTTTGCGCATGCAGATTCGGAAATGCCCCAGAGAATGCCTTTGCTGGCGGCATAGATTTGTTGTGCGCGCACGGCGGCAATGCTGGCGCGATCGAGCAATGTATTGGGATAGACCCGCATCCAAATGGAGGGCATCAAGTACTCGAACATGGTTCCGGTCCAGGACAGCAGAACCGGATGACCATGATCCTGCGCGTAGGGCCGGTCCAGCCGGAACCAGCAATCCTGGGGAATATCCTCTTTGGCGATTGCGATGAAGACCGCCGTCCGGGGCTCGGTGGCGAGCAAGTTGTAACAGTAAGGCTGGAGCTCTTCCGACTGAGCATCGAAACCGACTGACAAAAGCTGACGCTGCTTGTCCAGCAAAAACTTGAAGTCCATCGCATTGGCGAGATTGCGCGCGCGCAAGCAGACTGTTCGCAGATCGTCGATCAGATGAAGCGTATTCTGCCGCGCCTCGGCCAGCATGGGCATGAGACTGCGGGCCGCCGATACAATTTCTTTGTTGCCAGATTGGAGTGCACGATCAAGCCGCCGTTCGAGCTCCAGAATCAAATCCGGCAACTGCTGCACGGGGACATCGTGAATCGGTTTTTCGCCGCCCTCAAGCTCGGCTTGCAGTCCTGCGAATTCCGGAAGCCTCCATGGCATGTACGCACTCACTAGTGCGCGGACTTTTTGCACTCGCGCCTGCGCCTGCGCGCGAAACCATACGATTTCAGGCGACATGGAGGACTCGGACTTGGCTTTTACTGAAGGGTTCAGCACTTCCTCGGGGAAAGTGAGGATGCAGTTCAGCCAGTCGTCCTTTTGAAAATCGAGGTCGCAGCGCGACAGAGCTTTTTTAGGAAGAGATCGCAGATCGTAGAGAACTCGAAGATGATCTTGCAAGCCGTCGACCACGGTTCTGGATAGCAAAGGCCGGCGGAGGCAATCAAGGCATCCCTGGTCCAGAGTCCAGAGAGAAGCGACAAGGTTTCCGCTATCGACCGAAGAGATAAAAAATGGCGGCTTCGGTTCGAGAGTGTTGGTGTCATACCAGTTCATCAAATGGCCGCGGTACTTGGTTAGACGAAGCATGGTCCCCAGGCTCTGCTGCGACAGCTCCACCATCTCGGGAAGCGTGATGTAGCCGAGCTCATTCGCCACTTGCCTCGCATTTAGCAGCAGTCCTACATTTGTCGGGGATACGCTAGCAGCGACCTTGCGCGGATTGTCGGTTACATTATCGGGCACCAGCCAGTTGTGATCTTTGTCGGAGAATTCCGCGAAGTATCGCCAAATGTAAAGAGCGGACTTGCGAAGCAGCCAGGCATCGCTCCGGTTGGTTTCGGGAGCTGCGTCGAGGGGCGAAGCGTTAAGCCAAAGAACCAGCCCTTTGCTGCAGGCCCACAATAAGAGAATGGGGGCCGCGGCCAATATTGACTGAGGACGAGTCAACCAGATCAGAACGCCGAGACCCGCTGCCAGCAGGGGCATCCAGTCAATGTACCGGTCAATCTGGGTGCGGCGCTCGCCCAGTTCAGCTTCAGCTGCGGTTTCCCACTCGAGCAGACCCTCCCGCGTAACCAGCCGACGTACCAGCGCGCGGCCGACAGCATCGACCGACAACAACATCTGGTGGGCCAGAAGTGTCAGGGTGAGTAAGACGGTAAAGTTCGTGGCAAACAGGTTGCGGAGCGCATCCCGAGCGATGCCTACGCTACGCGCCACAACGGCGCGAGTCAGGCCGAAAGCAAACTCCACCCATGCGGGAACGAACAAGATGCAAATCGTGGCCAGGGTCCACAGAAAAGGGTGGCCCATCACAAACCAGCCGAATAGCAAGAGCGCAAATGTAGCCGGCTCGACCAGACTTCGGCGCAGGTTATCGAGAATCTTCCATCGTGAAACCAACGAGATGGGATTCGGCACGTGCTCACCCGATTCGTTGGGCACACGATCCGTCAACCATTCCACGATCTGCCAGTCGCCGCGCAGCCAGCGGTGCTTTCGGCGGCTGTAGGCGCTGTAGTGCGAGGGATAATCCTCGATGACTACGATATCTGTGGCGAGTCCGGCGCGCGCGTAGGCGCCTTCGATCAAGTCGTGGCTGAGCAGAGCGTTCCGTGGAAAACGATGACTCAAAACGCGGTCCATCGTATCTACTTCGTAGATTCCTTTTCCGGTGAACGTACCTTCGCCGAAAAGATCCTGGTAAACATCGGAGACGGCGCGCGTATAGGGATCAAGCCCGGTCTCGCCGGCGAAGATGGCGGCGAGGCGAGAGCGGGCCGAGCTCTGCACGCTTACATCAACCCGCGGCTGCAAAATGCCGTATCCGGCGACGACGATATTGTTGACTGGATCGATGATCGCCTGGCTTAACGGATGTGCGATCGCTCCCACCATGCGGTGCGCCGATCCGCGCGGCAATTCGGTGTCAGAATCGAGCGTAATTACGTATCGGACGTGAGGAAGGATCGAAAGATCGCCGACCTTTACCGGAAAGCTGTCGAATTGCCCTCGCATCAGCCGATTGAGATCAAGGAGTTTTCCGCGCTTGCGCTCCCAGCCCATCCATCCCTTTTCGCGGGGGTTGTAGATCCGATGGCGATGGAGAAGGAAAAAGGAGCCCATGTTCTTTCCGGCGTATCGCTCGTTGAGATCGCCGATCAGTTTTTCCGCCAGCTCAATCAGAGCATTGTCTTCGGGCGCGGGCTTAGCCGTATCCGGAAGATCGGAAACGAGCGCGAAGTGCAAATTGCGATCGTGATTACCCAGAAAACGGACTTCTAGTTTTTCCACCAGGCTGCGAACTTGTTTTTCATTGAGCAGCAGCGTTGGAATCGCGACCAAGGTCATGCAATCTTCAGGAATGCCCTCGGAAAAATCGAGCTTGGCAAGTGAATCCACGGGCAGCAAGTTGGTGGTCAAGTAGTTCATCACCTGAACCGCCGCCTGCGAGCCCGGCAGGAAGAGGAACAACATGGAAAGCAGCACGAGAAACAGAGGAGTGCTGTCTGCGGTCAACAGCCATACGGCTCCCGTGATGATGATGAAGGTGAGAACTGCGATTCCTAAAAGAAAGAATTCATTGGGATGGCGGCGCAACTGGATGCGCACCTGATCGCCCATAGTCGGGTGCATCCCTACTCTCTGGTAAAGGATTTGCGTTCCTTCTCCACAGAGATAGTGGCCAATGTGAGACTCACGCCGTTTTTGCCGTCCATCGTCGAAGCTTCGACTTTGAGCTTGCCGGGCCAGAGCGAGCGCCTCTTCCGCGACGTCCATCTCCGTTAAATCGGAGCGCCGGGCGATCTTCGCGATTCGTTCGCGATAGACATTTCGGCTCACCATGTCCATGGCAGCATAGACGCCGACGGGGTCCTGACGCAGAATTTTGTCGAAGGGGATGAGGCGCTCAAGAAGATCTTTCCAGGAAGTTTGGCTGACGATTTCCAGGGTGCGGATGCAGGTTGTGATGCGTTCACTCGGCGTGGATGTCGGGACATTCACCAGCGGAACGGCCCGAGCGGCAATCGTTTCCAGCAAAACAAGTTTCAGGGATGGTACCAAGGCGCCGACCTCGTGAAATTCGAGGGGCGTGGTCTCTTCGAAGGCCAAACAGAATTCCGTGAACTTCGCTTCGGAAAAAGCGACGCGCGTCTCTTCGAAAAAACCTTGCGCAATAGCTAATACCCTAGGCTCGATTTCATCCTTGGTGGAGACATGGGGAATTGTGGTCAAGGGACCCAGTTCGTTCGCTACCCCGCGCACTTCAGAAGACAGTTGCTGCGCGTTATCTCGAAGCCAGAGCAGATCTTCCGACTTGGGAGCCTTGGCAAAAGCGGCATCCACGCCTGCGAATAGTGTTTTGAATGTGGCCGCAAGCTTTCGGCAACGCTGTGCGAAAGTGTGCGATGAAGCTCCCGGAAGCCAGCCCAGTTTTGCGGCCAGTTCCTTTCCCGCAATACGCATGGTCCGAAGCGTTGCCTGCTCGGGAGTGGACGAATGGAGCTGCTCGTCTATATCCATAATGCTGCGAATTTGAGCCTTAGGAACCATAAGAATGAATCCATCCTTACCACAACGCCGTAACTCATATCCTTCTACAGATGGCTCTACGCCAAGCATTATTTTACTTCGCTGCAATCGCCAAGTTGGTCAGCGGTAACTGGCGGCTTGCATTTCGAACATTTCGGCGTAGCGTCCGCCGAGCTGAGTGAGAGCATCGTGGTCTCCTTCTTCCGCGATGCGTCCATTTTCGAGCACCACGATGCGATCGGCCATTCGCACCGTTGAAAACCGGTGCGAAATGAATAAAGCCATCTTCCCCGTGGTCAACTCGGCAAACCGCTGAAACACTTCGTACTCGCTGCGCGCGTCCAGCGCTGAAGTCGGCTCGTCGAGGATCAGAACCTGGGCGTCGCGCAGATAGGCGCGCGCCAGCGCAACTTTCTGCCATTCGCCACCCGACAGATCGATTCCTCCTTCGAATCTGCGACCCAACATCTGGTCGAAGCCGGAATGAAGCTTTCCGACAACGTCGTCCGCCATACTTTTCTGCGCGGATTGCTGGATTAATTCCAGGTTATCGATCAGCTCGATGCGGCCGACCGCGATATTTTCTCTTGCGGTCATTTCATAACGCATGAAATCCTGGAAGATGACGCCGATCTCGCGGTAGAGATCTTCCAGGTCATACTCCCGCAGATCCACGCCGTCGAGCAAGACTTGTCCTTCAGCGGGGTCGTAGAGGCGAGTCAGGAGTTTGACAATGGTGGTCTTGCCTTCGCCATTTTCTCCAATCAATGCAACCCGCTCCCCCGGCCGCAGATGAAAATTCAACTTGTTTAGAACCAGACGCGAACTTCCAGGGTAGCGGAAAGAAACATTGCGAAATTCGAACCCACGCTGGATGGGTCGCGGCGCCGGCAGGGCATTGGGCTTGGATTGAATGGTGGGTTTCATCTCGAAAAATGCAATCAGATCCGTCAGGAATAAGGCCTGATCGGCGATGGTCGACAGGGTCGAGAAGGTTTGCTGCAGGTTGGAGCTGGCATCACGAATGGCGTTTGCTAAGAAAACCAGCGTGCCCAGGCTGAACACGCCGATGACGGTCTTCCAAACCGCGAACACATAGGCCGAATAATAACCACCAGTGCCGATCGCGGCAAGAACCGAGCCTAGCACCACCTTACGGCGCGCCAGAGCAACGTCCTCTTCGTAAACATGGGTTGAGAGGAGGTTAAATCTCCCCGTAAGAAAGTCCTTCAGGCCAAACAACTTCAGTTCCTTGGCTGCTTCCTTGCTGCCGCCCAAAATGCGCAGGTAATCGAGTTGACGCCGCACGGGAGTCTGGCGAAAATTCTTGGCGTATCCCAGGAACGCAAAGTGAGTTTCTCCCACGAAAGCGGGAATAACGCCGACGACCAGCAGCAGCAAAAGCCAGGGCGAAAACAGCATGATCGAGACCGATAACGTAATCGTCGTGATCACCTGCTGAATGAGGCGTCCCATCGCCTGGATCATGTACAGCCGGTCGGTGGCCTGAACCCGGGCTCGCTCCAGGCGGTCGTAGAACGCTGGATCTTCGTAAGCCAAAAGATCCAGCCCTGCGGCATGCTCCATGACGCGAACACTTACGTGGTGGGTGTACTTGCCGGCAAGCAGGGCATCGAGGTAGTCGATAATGCGGCCCAGTACACCCGCGCCCACAGCCAAGCCAAATTCCGCGCCGACAAGCCACCACAATCTCGTTCCGGCGGGCTGATGGGTAGTTACGACGCGCTGGATGGCGTCAATAATGAGTTTTGATACCCAGAACAGCGCTAGGGGGAGAAGAGCGGAAAAGACGCGGAAGATCAGGCCCAGCACCACGACCGTGCGGCCAGATTCCCACACAAAACGGAGAACTGCAGGAACGTTGCGAAGCGCTGCCATGCGCTCCCGCCAGCCGCCCGTGAACTCAGGTTGCCCGCTCATAACGCAATCCCCATGCTCGCGGGCCGGAGAAGATCTCCGGCACTGAAAACGCCGCGACCCAGGTGTCAGTTAGACCAGCACACACTTTGAGTGTAGCCGAATCACGTTCAGGCAAACAAAGTTGGCAGATCGACACCGTCAAGCGAGGGTTGGATGTAGAAACGATGCTTACGGTTGGTCCTGTGACGAAATGCCGCAACGACGTATCTAAGGGGCAATCTAGTACTTGTGGAACCGTGCGCGTTCCATTCCACGCCGTGCCTCTGCGGTTTTCATAAAGGTCTCCCAAACAAAGCCGGTCCGCAAGTTCTCGGCCATTAACAGGACGATTCCGGTGTCGATGCCAATCACATCGGGGTCATACCAGTTCTTAAGCGGATTGAAGGCGTTTACGAAGCCATACTTGGTCCAGGCTAAAGGATAGCGATTTCGAATGGTGCGCAGAACTTGTAGGGTTTCTGCCGGTTTGAAGGGCAACGATCCGCCGGCGGCACTTGGCACAACGGTGCCGTCGATGGGCCCCGTGGCAGGAGGGCCGCCCCAGGCAATGTAACCGTGTTGGGAGTCGGATGCTGTGATCCCCCAGAGGTCCTCGCTGTAATCGGGAAACTGTTTGCCTAGTTCAATACAGAAACGCCGATGAACTTCGGTGGCAACCACGGAATTCTGGAAATAGTCGGCATATTTGTCGCGCTTGCCGCGAAAATCGAACCAGGCTTGCGAGTACTGGTGGACAAAGAGGGGCGCGAACGAACCGATATATCGCATGCCGTCGTATTCAAATATCAGCCGCTTCCAGGCGTTCCAGGTCTCCGCCGACAGCGGATAAGCCGACGACCCCATGCCCAGCAGGTACATCATCATGAGCTCGCTGTAGTAATCCCACCGGGAGGCAAGGAACCCGACTTCAGGCGTCCACCCATGAGTGAGCAGGGAAGTGTCCTCGGAAAGCCAAGTCCAGTCCACACGGTTAAAAATCAGATCGGCGAGTTGTCCGACAGCGGGATGACGGAAGTGCTCGCGGCAGGTCAGAACCCCACACAGAAGTATGGCGGTATCCACCGAAGAGACTTCGGAGTCAAACATGCGCTCGCCGGTCTCCGGGTTGGCGAAGTGGTAGAAAAATCCGCGATGGTTGGGCAACTTCCGCCACAAGAAGCGCAGGGTGGCGAAGACTCTCTGCAGCGCATCGGCGGTAGTGATGAGGCCCCGCTGCTCTCCAATGCAGAGCGCGGTGAGACCGAAGCCGGTGGCCGCAATGCTGGCTGCTCCGCCTTGATCGTTGGTGTGAACATTGCAGCGGTCTTTAACCATACCGGTGTTCGAGCTGCCCTGTTCCCAGAAAAAAAGGATGCTTGTTTTCTCTATGTCATTCAACAACTGATCGTCTTCGGCTGATAGACTCGAAAGTCCGTTGACGTTTGCCGCGGACGCCGCAGGCTGCTGCTGGGCGTCTGCCAGGAAAGTAGTGAAGGGCAGGCACAGGCCTGTTCCCAGAACCTGCCGCAGGATCTGCCGGCGCGAAAGCAGATTGGGTTCGGCCTCACTCATGTATTTTGTCTTCCATTGCTCATGATAACGTGGAAAAACCAAGCGGCTCGGCACGGCGACATCGACGAACACAAGAAGACAATAATTTCTATGTTTACAAAATCTAATTGACGATGCAACCGAAGCCTGCCCTTCCGCCGCAACGGGTGGAAACGTTGAGGGTGAAGCCGTTATCCTACGCTATGAAGCTTAAGAAATTCGCATGACCCGGACGGACAAAATCGAGGCCTGGAGCGCCTTGCTGGTTGCGATCCTGATTACGACCGGAATTGTGGTAGCGATTCGCTGGCAGAGGCAGAAGACGATTTCTCTTCAGGGCGCCGTCTTGATTCAGGATTCGGACCCGCGAAAACAGCAGCCGATCGGAGGAGTTTTGGTCTCCGCTGGCGATTACAGTGCTTCCGATGCCACCACCGACTCTTCAGGATTGTTCGTACTTAGGCTGCGAAAGCCGATTCGCCGGGGCAATCCCATTGTGCTTCACTTTCGCCACGCGCAATACCGTCCGCTCGACCTGGACGATTTTGTGGGAAACAAGCTTTATATCGTCCACATGGTACCGCTCTCTCAGAAGTTGCCTGAATCGAATCAACCGCAAGTGAAGGTTACCAACATCCGCGTGAGATATACGATCAAGGCCATGACCGAACTGAATGTCGGGAGCGCGGTCAAAACCTTCGAAATCGAAAACAAGGGAGGCGTCACTTGTCAGAGTCAACATCCGTGCTCTCCGGACGGTAAATGGAAGGCGGCTGTCGGCTCGACTACGTTGGACGCGGGAGCGGGCAATCAATTTCGCAATATTCGCGCTTCCTGCATCGCCGGCCCTTGCCCGTTCACAAAGATTGACGTCGACCGCTCTTCACAAAACGGCCAGGTGATTACGATCTCGGCGCGTGACTGGTCCGACACGGCAACCTTTCTATTGGAGGCTGAGGTTTTTCGTCCGATGGTTAGTCAAAGGGAGCATTGGTCCTACCCGGTTATCTTTGGCGAAGGGCTCTCCTTTACGCTGCCGGCGGCGGCGGAGAGCGTAAGCATTGAGGCCGACCTGGATGGCCAAACTATTATCTTCCCTTTGGGACCGTCGCTCTTCCTGAGTTGGGCCGCTTGCGAGGTCGGGGGCAATCCTGACCGGGGCCGGGTTTACCAGTGCACTCCTAAACGGGGATATGGCTTTCAATAACCGGAATTTGCTTATGAAATCTATTAGTGAGACGCGCGCCGGGGATAGCTCCGTCCCAAGAGCCAATATTTTACGCAGCCGAATTGATCTAAGGGACCCGTTCCTCGTGCTGGTAATCGACGCGAATCGTAAGGATCTCAAAGGGATGGATGGGCACGGTGAGCCGGTTATCCGTGACCGTCAGCGGCGTCCCCTGCGGTTGTTCTAGAAGATTCGTTATGACCGCGCCGGTTGCGCCCTCAGGCACCGTAAATGTTACGTCACCGGACTTGCCCGCCCACTCAAACGCGTGAAAGATGAGGCTGTCGCTATCTTCCGCTTTCTTCATCGCCGTCAGCACAACGCTTTTCGGCTGAACTGACGCGAAGGAGTGCTCCAGTGGCAACGAACCGGTGTGAGCCGCAACCTGCATGGCTTGCAGTTCGTAGTTGTATTCGTAGCCATGGCGTACGGTAAGCGCCTGCTTCCAATCGCCTGAATGCGGATAAACAGCATAGCGGAAGTGATGGTGCCCGCGATCGGCTTCCGGATCTGGCCAGGTTGGAGAACGGAGCAGCGTTAGCCGCAGCACGTTGCCCGCATCGTCATATCCGAACTTGGAGTCGTTGATCAGACTAAAGCCGTGCTGCCCGTCGCTCAGGTCTGCCCAGCGTTGCGCAGGAACTTCGAATTGCGCCCGCTCCCAGCTGTTGTTTCGCGTGGTGGCGCGTTCAATGCTACCAAAGGGAATTTCGTAGGTAGCGTGGTTGCTGGTTGCAGCCAGCGGGAATGCGGCCTTCAGCAGAACATGAGTCTCGTGCCAGTCGATGTCGTTCACGACGTCAACTTGATCGGCTCCGGCGTAGAGAGTGATGTCTTGCACGAATTTCGAATTCTGCCAAGTGCGCGACACGCGAATCACGGCGCGCAGCGGACCCTTTTCAATTAGTTCCACTGAATTTACGGTATCGATTGGCGTCATGTGATCGAGCGTACCTGGGTCAATGTTCCAGGCATCGTAATCTTTCGGAGTATCTTTGAAAGTCTGCAGTTGATTGCCGCAGGCGCCGCTGGCCAAGGACTCGAAGTTCGAGCGCTTATCGAAGAGGCTGGTGATGCAGCCTGTTTTTGGATCGACGGTCACGCGGAGATTCGCATTTTCCAGGGTCAGGCCAGCCACTTTAAGATCGGTGGCTTTCAGATCAGCGGGCCTTGCGCTGCTCACGACATGAAGAACTGTATAGCCCATGGATGGGACGTCTTTCATGTTCACCAGCAACCGATAGGTATTGGTGGCCAAGTCACTGGCAAGAACCTCAGACAGAAGAACGCGGTCCTGTGAATCGACTACCGAGGGTTCGCCTGAAATCGCAGCTGGCATTTGAACTTCGATCGTCGCCAGACCGGAGCGCTGCCACGCCAGGGGATTGAATACAAAAACCGGAATCCCGCCGGCAGCGCTGGTATTCACGCGCACCGCAATGGTGTTGAGTGCTTTGCTGGAAATTTCGTTCGTCGCCCACTGCACCTGGTCGTAGTCACGTTGCGCGTCCTTGTAGATGATGCCGATTCCCGATCCAGCGGCAAGATCGTGAAAATCATTGAACGTGATCTTTTTCCATGCCTCGGTCAATCTGTCCGCGGGGTATGCGTTTCCATCGAGCCATGCCAGCGCGGCGTATTTCTCCGCGTTTAATGCCCACATGGAACTTTGCCGCATGTTACGTTTGTGATTGGCTTGTGTCGTCATCACGCCGCGGTGATATTCGAAATAAAGCTCGCTCTTCCACGTGGGAATGCTGATCATGCCGGCTGGCGGCGGCGGCGGGTCGGTATAACCTTTTGCGATGGACGCGTAGTTCCATTCGGGTGAATTGCTGGCGAGTCTACCGTCAACGTCGTTAAAGTAAGCCGCGGCGGTGCCAAACCGCATGGGCGGAACAATTTTGTCAGGCTGCATCCAGTGCACGCCTTCGTCAAGAATGGCGCGGGTAGGGCCGCCACCGTGGTCGCCGACACCGTAGAGATCCATCATCTCGGCCAGTCCGGGCGATTGCTTGCGTGCGATTGCGAGATCTTCCGCCAGGCGAACCGGATTCAGATCGAGATGTACGTAGTCATGCGGAAAATAAGTCAGCACCTTGCTGCCGTCGGGTGATTCCCACCAGAACAGTTTGAAAGGCAGCTGATTGGTGTCGTTCCAAGCCATCTTCTGGGTGACAAAATAATCTATGCCTGACTTTTTGTAGATCTGGGGCAACTGCCAGTTGTAACCGAACGAATCGGGATTCCATCCGATGTGTACGTCTACGCCATACTCTTTTTGAAACCAGCGTTTTCCGATGAGCAGCGAACGCGCCGTCGACTCACCGTCAGGAATATTCAAGTCCGGCTCGACCCACATGCCGCCAACAATTTCCCAGCGCCCCTCTTTGATCCGGCGTTTAATCTCGGCGTTCATCTCGGGATATTTCTCGGCCATCCATTCGTTATAGGCGGCGGCCGACTGCGTATAGGTGTAGTCGGGATATTCGTCCATCAATTGCAGGGCCGTGCCGAAAGTTCGCCGGACGACATCCACTGTTTCGGTCCAGGGCCAAAGCCATGCCGCGTCGATATGTGCATTGCCGGTAAGGTGCAAGCTGGCACGGTGGAGCGTCGGTTTAAGCGGTTCCAGGAGTTCCTGCGCGCGCCGCAGTGAGGCGTCAAAGGCTCGCTGATCTGCCGCGTCGAGCGCTTTCAGATCGACAGCGCCAATAGACTTTTCGAGGGTAGAAGTGTCGGCAGAGACATTCGTAGACAGACTCGGAAGCAATATCGCCGCGGTCAGAAATTCGATTCGCAGATCGTTCGGGTTGGGGCGACTTTCGGAGAATTCGATTTTTTGTTCCGTGCCGTTGAAGACTTTTTTGTCGACGGTGGGCAGTAGCTTGACCGCGACCAGCGCCGTGTCGCCAGGCTTTGCATTGTCAAAAAGAACGATGGGTTCAAGATCGTCGCCCATGGCTACGCGACGGCCATTCAAATAGATGATCTCCGGCATGGGGCCATTGGCATCGGCGTGAAAGCTGAACCAGATTCTGGCTCCGGTCAGGTTATATCCGTTGAGCGTAGGGGGCACAGCGATCGAGCGGCGATACCAGACCGCATTCGTTCCAGCCGCAGATTTGGCATGGACGATTGGCCAACTCGAATCATTCAGATCAACCGATTCCCCGTGTGGCAGGTCGCCTTCATGCATCTTCCAGCCATCTGCCGGAAGCGCATCTAGCGTTGATAGCCGCTGAATTGACGCCTGCGATTGGCTGGAGAGCGCACTGGCCGCACGTTTCGCTTGCTCAGCGGACTGCGCCTCAGCTAAGTTTGCGAGGAAGAAAAAAGACGTGATTAAAACTGCGCTTAGAAATCCACACTTGGCTAACAGTTGCCAGACAAACCACCATCTTCGAGTCATTACGAATATCCTTCGCGATTAAGGCTCTTCCAGAAATGCCAACAATCACAACCGCACAAGCTGGCTGGTCGATGAGTTCTATACTTTCTCGATCGTCACCTTCTTCAACACGACATCTTTGTTTGGCCGGTCCTGGCGGTTACGGGGGAGGGCCACGATTTTGTGCGCCACCTCCTGGCCTTCGACCACTTCGCCAAAAATTGTGTGCTTGCCGGTGAGCCATGCGGTGGGCGCCAAGGTGATGAAAAACTGCGAGCCGTTGGTGTTTGGACCAGCGTTGGCCATGGCAAGTTTGCCTGGCTTATCGAATTTGTGTGGCGAACCCTTGGTTTCGTCCTCGAACTGATAGCCGGGCCCGCCCATACCGGTGCCCTGCGGATCCCCGCCTTGAATCATGAAGTCGGGAATCACGCGATGGAAAATCGTGCCATCGTAGAGCCGGTCTTTGGATTTTTTGCGGGTTGAGGGATGCGTCCATTCGCGCTTGCCTTCCGCGAGTTCAACGAAGTTGGCAACGGTCTTAGGAGCTTCTTTTTCAAAAAGGCGGCAAACAATGGTTCCTTCCGATGTTTCAAAAATGGCATAGGTACCTGCGGGACGACTCATAGATTCTTTTCTCCTTAGTGAGCAACTTTTGATTTTAGCAGGACGCGCTGCGACTATTTTTACTTGCCCGGACGCAGGTATTGCATGAAGAAGGTTAGAGTTTCGAGCGCCAGGCGTTTTCGCGCCTCGGGCGTCCGGAAGGTATGAACGTCGTCGACGGTCACAAGCTTCACGGGAACACCCGCCTGCTTGAGTTTGTCGGCGAGTTCCTGAGATTGCGCAAGCGGCACACTCGTGTCTTGCGTGCCATGGACAATCAGGAATGGGGAATCATCTTTGGAGACATGAAAGACAGGCGAAGCTTCCTGCCAAACTTTTGCGTGTTGCGCGTAGTCCCCGCCGAAGAAGTTAGTCAGAAAGGCATCGTCATCGGTATCGCGATGGATCGTGAAATCGGCGGGGCCGCTCACGTCGACAACCGCCTGCACGCGGCTGGAATACTTAGCCAGAGCTGAATCAGAATTGTCGCGAGTATCTTCCATCCCTAGCAAAGCCGCTAATTGCGCGCCCGCTGAGTGTCCAAATGCTCCAATATGATCGGTATCAACGTGAGACTTTGCGGAGTTGGCGCGAATCCAGCGTACCGCGCGTTGTACGTCATCCAGTTGCGCGGGCCAGCGATTTTCACTTCTGTGCAGCAGGCGGTAATCGACAGCGAACGCGGCAAAGCCGGAACGAGCGAGAAACATTCCCATGCCGCGCACGGTCGACTTGTCGAAACCGGTCCAGCCCCCGCCATGAATCAGAATCACTGCAGGTTGCAGGCCGGAGGCGGCTTCCGGTGGCTGATAAACATCAAGCAGCAATGCATGTCCAGCGACCTCTCCGTACGAGACGTCTGATTGAACGGATACCGACGGGGCCTCGGGCGAAGCAGGAGTTGTTTTCGGCGGCGTACCCTGGGGTGCCTGCAATTGTGCAATCGAGGCTGCGCTTAGAACCAGCAGCATCAAAATAAGAGAGCGCTTCGTCATAATAAAAAAGCATTGAGTCAAAGACCGCGCGCAGGATGCCTAAATCAATTCGAACTCGGTGGCGTCACCGGTTTCGCGGCTGCGGGTTTTTTCACGGTCGTTCCGGCTCCTGGTTTCGGTGCTGTTCCAGTGCTGCGGACAATGCTGATGTGAATAATCTTTACCGGGCGAAAAGGCTTGTCATTGGTGGGATCGGTAGCCATATGCGCGATCTGCTTGACCAGGACTACGCTGGCATCGGCGCACTGACCGAAGATCGTGTATCCACCATTTAAATGCGGCGTGGCGACTTCAGTGATAAAAAACTGCGAGCCATTCGTATCCGGTCCGGAGTTGGCGTAGGCTAGCCGGCCGGGTCGATCAAACAACAAATCAGGAGAAACTTCGTTCTTGAACTTGTAGCCCGGATCGCCGGTACCGTTGCCCGCGGGATCGCCGCCTTGAATCATGAACCCGGGAATCACGCGATGAAAAATAGTTCCGTCGTAGAGCGGCACGCCATGCTTGTTGGCGCCGCTGACGGGATTCTTCCAGTCTTTCGTCCCGCCTGCGAGGCCGATAAAGTTCGCCACGCCGATGGGCGCCTTGTCTGGAAAGAGCGTGCAATTGATCTTGCCTACCGTGGTGTTAATGACAGCGGTTGGTTTAGTTGCCGTGTGCACGGTGGGTTTGGCCACGGTGTGCGCCTGGCCAGTAGTTGCCGGCTTGGACGCGGTCGCGCCTTGCGTGGGCGAACTGGACTGCGCCAGAACGGCCGAGGCGGCGAAGAATAAAGCCACTATGAATAAAGAAAATGCCAGTACTTTACGCATAAGTTCTCCTTGCAAACTGGAAACAGTATCGAATCGGATGCGCAACGTTGCATTGTACGACAGCGGCCGCAATTTTTTCCCGCGCCGCAGTGAAGCGTAATCGCCAGGATTTATTTAGAAATGTCGGCGGCTTGCATTTCGTGGCTCACGCGCTCCACCTGGCGAAAGACGCGCAGTAGATTTCCGCCAAGAATTTTGTCAATGTCAGTTGCGTTGTAACCGCGATCGAGCAGAGATTGCGTAATCTTCGGCAAGTCAGCGGCGGAGTCGATGCCCTGTGGGGTAGCGCCGCTTACGCCGTCGAAATCGGAGCCCAGGCCGACGTGATCGATGCCCGCCACTTTCGCGATGTGATCGATGTGGTCGATCAGCGATTTCAGCGGCGGGCGCGGAATCTTGGCCATCCACTCGCGCTCAATGCGGTCTTCATCAACATAGTTGACAGGCTTGCCTTCGGCTTTTAATTGGTCAACATATTGCTGAATGGCGGCGGCTTGATCTTTTGCCTGAGCCTGCATGGCATTGCGGAAGTCCTGGTCATCGAAGCCGCTGTAAAAATTCACTTGCACCACCCCGCCGTTCTTTGCCACCGCTCGCAGCATCTCGTCGGTCATGTTGCGAGGAGCATCGACCAATGCGCGCGCCGAGGAATGGGATGCAATAACCGGAGCTTTCGTGGTAGCGATCGCGTCCCAAAACGTTTTATCGGCAACGTGCGAGATGTCGACGATCATTCCCAGACGATTCATCTCCAGCACCACCCGCTTGCCAAAATCGGTAAGGCCGTTGTGGTGCTGCACTTTGGGGTCGTCGATGTCGCCGGAAGAGTCGGCCCACTCGTTGGTGTTGGACCACGAGAGCGTCATGTAGCGTACGCCGAGCCGGTAGTAATCATGCAGCAGGTGCATGTCGTTTTCGATCGAGTGGCCGCCCTCGATGCCCATGAGCGCGGCAAGTTTGTGCTCGCGGTGAGCGCGTTCAATGTCGGCGGGGGAGTGGGCCATCATCATGCGATCAGGATGGCGCGCGGCCTGTTCGTACACCGAATCGATCAGATCGAAGGTGCGGCGGGCGAAATGGCCCTGGTTGGTCTCAGGGTCAACCCAGATGGAAAAGAATTCGGCGCCCAGATTTCCCCGATGGGCCTTGTCAAGGCTGATGTGGCCCATGTCTTTGGGATCGGTGGAGCCGATATCGAAACCTTCGTCAAGAAATCGCTGGGGCGTGTCGGCGTGGGTGTCAATGACGATGGCGGAATTGTGAATCTGTCGCGCCCGCGCGCTGATGATTATGTCCGGGGCGTTCGCTGGTTTTTCTGGCGCTTGGGCTAATGCGAGAGCTGAGAAGAGCACGAAAGCGAAGCAGAACTTTTTGGTCATAATTTGCAAGTACGGTGCGCAAGATTGCGGCCCACGAGAAGATGAGATCTGTGGGCCGGCTTCCGATTGTATAGGCAGGGCCGTGGCGAAACAAAACCGGGCCGTGGGGGGTACTGGCGAGGACTTGAGAACTGTTCTGTGGGAATCGGCCGGGCGGCTTTCCCACACCCGCAGGAGGCTGAGAGGAATGAGCACGCACTGCAAGTTCAGTTCGTGCTCACCCGGTTTCTAAGGCGCGCCCGATTATGAAGGGCGGGCGTCGCGGCGGATCAGCATCGAATCCAGTAAATAGCCCAGACCGAGCGTGAATGGGATTGCTCCGAAGGCGCCAACGGTTAAGGCATCGCGTTCGATCCTCGCGATAATACTGAAGGCGAGCATATAACCGACCGACCCGGCGATAAGCAAAATTCCGGCACGGCGGGAGTGGGCCGATTCATTAAGATCCGGTTCGATGGGGACGCTGACGCCGCGCTGCATGGCGGCCAGGCGTTCCTCCGTGCGGAGTTTGCGTACGCGGTAAAATGTGTACATGCCCAGGATGGCCGTGGGCATTCCGAAAATCATGACGACCGCTGCAAGGCCTGTAATTCCGTCCATGGTAGTTCTCCTTCCCGTTATGGCGAAGCGAATGCCGAGGTGAATTCGCTTTCAAAGATTGATACGGAAGGCAGAATGGGAAAGTTCCCATGGCAGCCAACTCCAGCTAAGGTGAATGCTTCCAAGCAACTAAAGCTGGACGCGGGCCTGGCCCGGTCGTCCTTCTGGAGACAAAATGAAATTCCGAAATAGATACGGACTGCGTTCTACGGCCGCGGCTGGCTGCCTGGCGCTGCTATTGGCTGTGTTGTTCGCCTTTCCTGCGCTCTGGGCGCAAGAAACGAAGGAAAAAGTGACTGTCGAGGACCAGGACCGCAATTTTATGGTTCGGCTGCCGAAAAGTTACGATTCGAAACAGCACTATCCCGTGGTCATCCTGTTGCATGGGATGAATCAGGATGCGGAAGACATCGAGCGGCTGACTCGGTTCAATGAACTGGCGGATAAAGACGGCATTATTGTGGTCTATCCTTCCGCTTTGCATGGGCGGTGGAACGTAGGTGTAAGAGCGCAGGAGAGGCGAACAACCCCCATGGGCCCAGGCAGAGGCCGGCGCGGAGGTTATGGTGGTGGTTATCCGGGCGGTGGCTATCCCGGAGGCGGTGGTGGTGGTTACCCGGGTGGGGGTGGCGGATATCCGCAGGGCGGCGGACAGCAGCAGCCTCAGCCCGAGGAGCACAGAGCGCCGCAGTCCGATGATGTAGCGTTTTTCAATCAGATGCTGGACTATCTTCCGACTAAGTTTTCCGTGGATACTTCTCGAATCTACGCGGCAGGTTTATCCGAGGGCGGCTTCATGAGTCTTCGCCTGGCATGTGCTTTGGGGGATCGAATCGCAGCGGTTGCCGCGGTGGGTGCGGCGATGCCGAAGACGATGATTTGTCTTCCGCCGCGTCCGGTACCGCTTGTGATGATCAATGGTACTTCTGACCCGGTGGTTCCTTATGGCGGCGGCACTGAGCACAACATGAGTCTGGCGACAGTCTCCGTGGAAGATAGCGCCAAGGCATGGGCGAAGATTGACCGCTGTGAAGAAAAGCCCGAAAAGAGCAAATTGCCGGCCCACGAGAAAGGCGGCATGGAAACGAAAGTCGATACTTACAATGCCTGCCAGCAAAACGCGGCGGTCGTTCTCTATAGCGTGAAGGGCGCCGGCAATACGTGGCCGGGCGGAGAGCAATATGAGGTCGAGAAAACCATTGGCAAGACGAGCCCGGATCCGAATGCGAACGAAGTTATTTGGAGTTTCATGGTAACCAAAAAGCTTCCGCAGCAGGATTCCAAGTAAGAGCGAAGCTCACGTCATAGCTGGCGTGAAATCATTCCTTAACGTTTGCACTCGTGAAACTGAATCGCGGAGGGCCAAAAGTGCCCTCCGCGATTCATTTATGCCTACCTTTCTACAACGATCGCAGGAAATTCAGAAGGTCTTGCATCTGCGAGGCATTCAACGAGTTGAAGTTCCTGACGACTGCGTTGGCTTCCGATCCAGAACTGGCATGGGCGTGAATTGCCTGGAGGAGATCGTCGGTACGGCCGTCGTGGAGGAAAAATACGCGCTGTCCCAATCCCCACAACGGAGCGGTACGGAATTGATCCGGACCGGCAGCGCCCTGGTTGATGCCGTCGGACAGGCCCGGGCCCATGTGGTGAAGGGCGAAGTCGGAATAAGGGTGGTAGATCACGTTGGACATGCCGGTGAAGATGGATGGTCCGGTCGTGAGCGAGGGTGAGTGGCAGAGCGCGCAGCCAATAGAGTTGAACAAAATGGCTCCGGTCTGGATTGACGATGTAGCCGGCGCGCGCGTAGCGGGCGCTGACAGGCGAATGAACGCGGCAAAGTTCACGATATCGGAAGACATTTCGGAAACCGTGCCGATTGGGGTGGTGAAGTTAGGACTGTTCGAGTTAGCGTTGAGAAGATTGCTCGAGTCCTCGGGGGTACCATTGAATGCGCAGCCAGCGATCATGTTGCGCTCGTTGGGGAACAATTCGTTGGATACCCCTTGCTCTACGTTGTAGGCTTCTCCTGCGAACATGAGCAGCGATTTATTCTGGGCCTTCCAGCCGAACCGGGTGATGCTGCCATCATTTCCGCTGGTGTTAAAGACGCCTCCAATTTTAAGAACGTTTCGCGCGGGCTGCGTGGCCGCAAGGTTCGCTTGCAGAGTGGAATCGGGCGTCGCTTCCACCAATCCAAGGCCAAACAGCGGCGTGGGAATACGGAAGATCACGTTATTGGCCTCGAGTGCGGCGGCAAAGTTCGGCTGTGCGAGATTGCAGCCTTCAGCGTCGGAACGGCCGGTGATGGTATAGAGATCGTGGACTCCACCATCGAGAGTTTCATTGGAATTCGCAATAAAGCGTGCTTCGCGAACCGGACCGTGGGTGCTGATGAATGAGGGAACCTCGTTGGTAGCGCCGTCCAACGTGGCTAGAGCAACCTGCGGATTTGCAATTGGTTTTTGCGGGCTGCTGAGGCCCGGACTACTCCCGCCGATGGTTGGCTGCGCGTGGCATTGAGCGCAACTGTTGCCGTTGAACGTTGGGCCCAGGCCGACGCCGGTTTCACCGGAGATGCTTCCTAAGACGGAATCAACCTCCTGAAAGCGCAGCTGCGCCTGCGTGAAGAAAGCCTGCTCCTTGCTGTTGAGAGTTGGGAAAAAACTGCCTGCCGCAGGCGGACCGGGACGAGGGCCGGGATCGCTTTGCGACTGCAGTTGCAAGCTGGTGAGAGAAACTACCGCAAGACAGAGAACAAGGGGGGAAAGCTGCGAACGCTTCATGGTTTCACCTCCGTGCGGGATAGACACACTTCTGGCGTCGAGTTTTCTGGTGCGTTTTAGCGACGAGGGCGCGAGGTTGGTGTTTGCTGTTCGGTCAAGCTACGGCCCGGCGATCAAACTGGTACCGTGCCCCAGCGCGAACAAAACAGCGCTGTGGGTGCGGTAACCCACACAGGGACTCTTTCCTCAGGCGAGGAAAGATTTTGGAAGCATTGGCGAGAATCTAGGCTGTTCGCGAAGTGTGGTCAAGTGACCGAAAGTACATTGGTCAGTTTTCAAGTCAACAGATGTCTTTAATTTTTCGGAAGTGTTCAGTTGGCGCGAGCTCAATCGTCAGATCTCGGCGTTTGTGAGTGCAACTTTTGATGCTAGAAAACCGAGGCCCCATTTCTTTCAAGAAGGCAGGAAATGGGGCGCTGCGGGCGGGATGAGTCTGAAGGGAAGGAATGAGGGAATTGTCAGCGCGCTGTCAAGAAAGTGTCACTTCTTACGAATGGGGTCTTTTTCGCAGCGGCGGGTTGCAGCAGACGATGGGCTTGCGTTCAGGCGATGGACTTGCGTAATTCGCGACGCAGGATCTTGCCGGATGCCGTTTTAGGAACCGCGTCCACGAAATGAATCTGGCGCGGCTGTTTGTAATGGGTGAGGCGGTCGGCGACGAAGGCGCAGAGCTCTTCTTCCAATTTTCGGCTTTGGATAAAACCATCGCGTAAGGCGATGAATGCGACCGGAATCTCTCCCGCCGCAGCGTCGGGACGACCAATCACCCCGCATTCTTTCACCGCTGCATGTTCCATCAGGACGGCTTCCACCTCGGCGGGGGCTACGGCAAAACCTTTGTATTTGATCATCTCTTTCCTGCGATCGACTACACGGTAGAAGCCTTCGCGATCGCGGGTCACGATATCTCCCGACCAAAACCAACCGTCGCGCAAGGCGGCAGCGGTCGCTTGCGGTTCTTTCCAATAACCCAGCATGATTTGTGGTCCGCGGATCACGAGTTCTCCAGGTACGTCCGGCGGCGCTTCGGTCAAATCCTCGGGAGTTTCTCCGGGATCGATTTCGAATTGCGATAACACGCGGCAGTCCGTCTGGGCGAGGGGATGGCCGATCGAGTCCGGGCGATAAAGCTCGGGTTCGAGAAAGCCGACGTGCGTGACCGGCGAGGCTTCAGTCATGCCGTAACCTTGGCATACCGGAATGTCAGTGAGAGCGGTAAATCGGCGCGCAAGTTCTGGAGCGAGTGGCGCAGCGCCGGACTTGATCCAGGCAACGCGATGATTGCGAGGGAACTCGCCCGCCTCGGCGGCCAGGCATAGCGCATTGATCGCCGGCGGCACCAGAGGCATTGTGGTGACAGCTTCGTCAACAATTAGTTTCAAAACCATGGGCACGTTGAAGCGCGGCACCAGAACAAGCTTCGCGCCCAGAATGAGCGCGGGATTCAGAATCACATTCAGACCGTAAATGTGGTAGAGCGGCAGACAGCAGAAAATATTGTCGGCGGAGTTGAGCGCCGATGCATTCGGTCCGAGCAACTGATACACATTCGCCACCAGATTGTAGTGCGAAAGCATCACTCCCTTCGGCAGACCGGTTGTGCCGCTGGAGTAGGGAAGCGCGGCCAGTGTCTGTTCGCTGGAGTGGTCTGGTTTGGGATGAGAGGCGGTCACGGAATTGAGCAGATTGGCGAAAGGCTCTGCTCCTGGTGCGGGCTGGCGTGTTGTGTAAACGCGCCGAAGATTAGGTAGTCCTGCGAGGTTGATGCCTTCGATGTTGCAACCATCAGTAATCAGAACGACCGCGTCGGAGTTTTCCAGTTGATAACGAACCTCGCGCTCGCGGTAGGTAGGGTTGAGCAATGTAGGAATCGCACCAGCTAACGTTGAAGCGTGGTAGGCGATGCAGAATTCCCAGGAATTTGGCAGGAAGATGGCGACAACATCGCCGGGCTTTACTCCGGCGGCCGTCAAACCGCGCGCCAGCGACTCGACCAGTTGGCCATATTCCGCGTAGGTAAGACGGCGTCCGCAAGAGGCGTCGACGATTGCCGTGTTCTCCGCATTGCGACGGCAGGAATCGAACACGACATCGTGCACAAAAAGATTGTGCGGGTCTGCGTAGAGTTGCGTTCGCAACATGCCGGAAGAGATTGTAACGGAAAGAAGGCGATTCTTATGTCAGCCACTAGCGCTAGCTGGCGAGCTTTCGCAGAAATTCCTGTTCGTCCATGCGGTACTTGAAGGCTTTGCGGCCATCGATGAAGACGACCGGCACTTCGTCGTTGAACTTGCGGCGCAGCTCGGAATCAGAGTCGACATCGACATCTTGCCAGGTGAAACCGCCGCGCCGGGAAAGCTTTGACAAGCTTTCTTTCACTACTTCGCACAGATGGCAGCCTTTCCGCGAATAAACCACGACATTGCGTGACTCTGACATGCGGTGGAATTCTAGCGCGGAGGTTTGCCGATTTTCCAGCATCAAAACAGCACGAAAGGCCATAAAAGATTAATGGCGCAGGTCTGATGGTTGCCCCCCCCGAAGATCGGCGCGTTCCCAGAGGCGGAATCGGTCATTAGCCCGCGCTGGTCCGCTTGTACGCTAGAATCCCTCCATGCCCGATCTTGCAACCAAGCCGCTTCATGACAAAGTCGCGCTGGTCACTGGCGGTGCGCGACGGTTGGGCCGAGCTTCGGCACTGGCGCTGGCGCAGGCTGGTGCGGACGTAGCCATTACGTTCCGCAATTCCGCACGCGAGGCGCAGGAGACGGTTATTGATTTGTCGGGCTTTGGCGTTCGGGCCTTCGCACTGCATTGCGACGTGACCGACGAGGCCAGTGTTCGCGCGATGATGAGAGACGCCGGGCGCGAGTTGGGCCGAATCGATATTCTGGTAAACAACGCGGCGAATTACGAATCCGTAGAGTTCGAAAAGCTCACAGTGCACCAATGGGATGCGATGTTCGCTTCCAACACTCGCGGTCCATTTCTGGTGACTCGCGAGGCGTTGAAGTGGATGCGACGAAAGCGCGCCAAGGGCCCCATGGAAACGAAGATCATTAACATGGGATCGCTCGGCGGCATAAAGCCGTGGGCGACCCATGCCCACTATTGTTCGTCGAAGGCTGCGCTCCACATGCTGACGAAGATCATGGCCAAGGCGCTCGCGCCGCAGATCGCGGTGAATGTGATCGCTCCGGGAATGATCGATCTGGGAGAAAAATCCGCCGCGGCCTTCATGCGGCGCATGGCCAAGCAAACGCCCATGGGACGAAATGGGCGTGCAGATGAAATTGCGCAAGCAGTACTGTTTTTCGCGACCGCGCCACAATTTATCACGGGACAGATTCTAGTGGTTGACGGAGGCCTTGGTTTGTGACGCGACTCTTATGCTTCGGCTGACGTCGGATCGATCACGTGTTTCACTTCGGAAACGCGATTTGCCGGAAATCCACCCTGCTTCGCGTGCTCCCGAACCATCTCCTCATTTGGCGCGATGTAAACGCAATAAATCCTGTCTTGCGTGACGTAGCTGTGCAGCCATTGAATCTTTGGTCCCAGATTATTCAATACGCTGCAGGACTTCTGCGAGATGGCGATGACCTGGTCGGGAGTGACATCGCCGATGTTCGGAATGTCGCGCTCGATAACATATTTGGGCATGGATTCCTCTTTCTAAGCAAACGGGCTATATTTGGCGGGCGGTCAAGCCCTGCCCACTGCCGGGCCGGAATTCTAACCGAACAGTGGTGGAAATAGCCATTGCTGCAGGCTCGCGGTATATTGGGGCCAATGAAGAAATCGAAAGCCAGCTCTACCGCAGCGCCACTTTCCAAACATCGCACCTCTTCTCTTTCGCCCTACGGCTCGGGCGCCGCGAGCGGTCCGAGCATTGCCGTCGCTATTATGGCGGCAGGCAAAGGCACCAGGCTGAAATCCCAAATCCCTAAAGTGTTACATGAGGTCGGCGGCTTGCCTTTGCTGGAGCACGTGATCCGGGCGGCGGTGCGCATTGCGCCGGCGAAAGATGTGTACGTGATTATTGGCCATGAGGCTGACCGGGTGCGGGCAGCGGTAGACCATACGCGCGTTAACTTTGTGCTCCAGGCCGAGCAACGCGGGACAGGCCATGCTCTTATGTCGGCGCGCGCGGCACTGGCTGGTTACGACCACGTCATCGTGCTGTCGGGCGATGCGCCTCTGATTACACAGAAAACCGTGGGACGGTTGCGCAACTTCCACCTGGAAGAACAGGCAGTGATGACACTGCTGAGCGCGGAACTGGATAATCCGACAGGCTATGGCCGCGTTCTTCGAAAGACAGCTCGAAGCGCCGAAGTGCTAGCGGTCGTCGAAGAGAAGGCTTCGAGTCCCGCACAGAAAAAAATCCGCGAAATCAACTCCGGTTTCTACGTTTTTGCCGTGAAAGAACTCTATGCAAACATCGGAAAACTTTCGACGGCGAATGCACATGGCGAGTATTACCTGACCGACATGGCCGCCGTGCTGCGTAAGGCGCGGCAGCGCGTGGTGGCATTCAAGACGGCCAACGCAGCCGAAGTGCTGGGTGGGAACACACGTGCCGAACTGGCGAACATCGATGAGCAGATGCGTCTGGCCAAGTGCCGGCAATTGATGGCGGACGGGGTCACGGTGTTCTATCCCGCAACCTGCGTGATTGACTCTGACGTCGCGGTTGCTCCCGATACGGTGATTGAGCCCTATGTGCAGTTGCTGGGAAGTACACGAATTGGGGCTGCCTGCCGCATTCGTTCCTACACCGTGATTCGCGATTCTGAAATTGGAGATGGAGTGATTGTTCGTCCGGGATGCATGATCGACGAATCACGCGTTGCTGCCGGCGCAGTTCTTGGGCCATATTCGCATCTGCGTCCGGGCAGCGAAATCGGCGAAGGAGCCCACGTAGGAAATTTTGTCGAAACCAAAAAAATTAAGCTCGGTAAAGGTTCGAAGGCGAATCATCTGACCTATCTGGGCGATGCGGAGATTGGGGCGGGAGTAAACATTGGCGCCGGAACCATCACCTGCAACTACGATGGAGTGAACAAGCACAAAACGGTGATCGAAGATTCTGTATTCATTGGCAGCGACAGCACGCTCGTGGCGCCGGTGCGCATCGGTAAAGGTGCCTATGTGGGTGCGGCGTCCTGCATCACCGACGATGTACCCGCGGATGCTCTGGCAGTAGGGCGCGCCCGGCAAATTGTGAAGGACGGTTGGGCAGGAAAGAAGCGCGCAGAGCGAAAACATAAGGCTGGCGAGACTGTCTCGGTGGCTTATCCTGCGACTCCCGATGATCTCAAATACGAAAGGCACTGAGGATCTAATTCTCTCTCAGTGCCCCGATGATAAATCTTTCTTTGTTAATCGTTAGTGGGTCATTGCGGCGAACAAATCCGAGTGCATTAGAGATTGAAACTGCTGGTCGTTGGCTTTGAAGTGCACCGCTACGTTAGCGCCGTCGGAATCGACTGTCGTATTCTCCACCGCAATTTTTTCCGCAGGCGTTGCGCTCATCTTTTTATAGAGCATGTAGCCCTTGAGCAGCGAAGAAACCGTACCCGCTGTCGTTGAGTCGGATGTGACCACGGTCATATCGAAATTCACGCCATTGCTGAAGCTCAAGGTATAACGCGAGCCCAGCAAGCGTTTCTTGAGGGTATCGAAATCGGCGACCTTGGAGGCATCTCCCATAGCGGAGTGCATGGCATTTTGCGTGCCTTGCTGGTCAAGAATGCTCCACACCGGCGAGGAGTCGACGCTCGACATCATGTCGGCCATGTCGCCGTTCGTATCCACACTCAAAACCTGGCCATTGCTGGTATCGATCGCGACACGCACTGAAGTTGAGTCGCCGAACAGCAGCGTACTGTCGTCCAGGAAAGTCATCACGAAGCCGCCGTCCATCGGATAAATGTCGACCGTGCCGTATTTCTTAGGTACGTACTTCTGCAGTTTCATCTTCTTGAGTACGGCCTTCTTGTCGAATGGACCTGCGGCCACGCCGATGGTCTTGACGCCTTGCTTGCCAGCGCGAAACGAAGCGAAGGTAAGAGTGTCGACGTCAGTCTCGGGATCGAGGCCGATTGCCTTTAGAGCGGTTTCGAACTGCTTAATGTTATCGGGCAACAGCTGCTGTTTGAGCTGCATGGCCGTGGGGGAATCTTTCAGGGCCCGATAATCGACCGAAATCAGCTGCAACAAATCAGCGGGGACGCAGGCCCGCGCGGACGAGTTTAGAGGCATGGCATAGGCCATACCCATCAGAAGTAAAGAAGCTAGTGAGATCTTAAGAAGTTTCATAGCGCCTCGAATTCGAAGACATGTAGGTTTGCGGGTACTTATAGTTGGATGCACGATTCAAGCCAGTTGTTATTAGATCGCTCCATTGTATTTTACTTGCAGCCGTCGGGAGTCGCACAAAAGTACAATGGCCGTTAACCAGCCGGAGGCTGCGGTAAGGCGCATGGTCCGATGTAGGGGGCTTGCTCGAACCGGCCCGAGGATTGTTAATGCAAGCCCGTAGCCAGTGTTCTACGAAAGGGCTCCGGTTCGCTTCCTTACTTCCTCCGCGAAAGCCGCATCTTTCAAGGAAGCAAGATTGATTTCGACATTGGCCAGCGCACCCGTGATAGCGGCGCGGGCCAGCGCCAGCGCCGTGGTCAGATCGGACTTCATATTCGGATTCGTAATGGGCTCGAGCGCCTTCACGATCGCTGCCACTTCGTTCGCCCTTTCGGCGACGCCCAGAGGTACATTCGTCGCCTGTTTGAGAGCAGCTTCAATTGTGGCCTCGGCCGAGGCTTCGCCTCCGGTTTTGGCCTGCTTATAAGCTCTCATGACGGAGCTGTAGGCTTCCGCGTCGGCATCGACGGCTGCTTTCAGTTCCTCGCGTAATGGCGTGAGGCGCGCGATGGCCTGGGTGAGTTGCGACTCGTATTGCAGGTAGGTTTTCTTGCCGCGAGACATTGCGGCGACCATCGCCGCAAGACCCGCGGCCATCGCAGCTGCCGCAGCTGCGGCGCTACCGCCTCCGGGAGTGGCCGTGGGGGCGGCAAGTTGTTCGACAAACGGTTCGACTCCCGCACGCAGGCCCCCGACCGCCATCTTTCCGCCCATGACCGCTGTGAGTCTGTTCTCCAGAATCATGGAGGAATCGAAATTCTCGACCTGCAGAAACCACTCCGCGGCCTGCTCCAAAGCCTTCTTGGGGATTAGTCCGACGATCTCGCTTGACAGCGGCGTGACGCCGTAGCGGGCGGCCTCGCGTTTTACCATCTCAAAAACGCGGTGAATCGGCGTTTGCTCGAAGTCTGTAAGGTTCATCGAGACCTGGGCCAGCCCACGTACCAGGAATCCAGCGCCCTTCACGAATCGCATTCCGCCGCTGGAAAAGCGCACGGTTTTGGCAATCTTCTTGGCAATCTCGACGTCCGGCGTGTTGAGGAAGACGTTATAAGCGATGAGGAATTTGCGTGCGCCCACCACCGTCGCGCCGGCAGTCGGGTGCACACAGGGTTCGCCGAAATCAGGGCAGCGCGCGGGATTGGTGGCGATCTCGGCGCGAATGCCTTCGAACTGACCGCGGCGAATATTTTCCAAGCCCTGGCGTTCGGGAATCCTGGCAGCCGACTCGTAGAGATAAACCGGAATCTTGTAGCGCTTCCAGATCTGCTCTCCGACGTGGCAGGCCATGGCCACGCAATCTTCTATGCTGACGCCGTCGATAGGAATGAAAGGAACCACGTCGGTCGCTCCCATGCGCGGATGCGCGCCACTGTGGACGTTGAGGTCGATGACTTCAGAGGCTTTGCCAACGCCGCGGATGGCGGCTTCCTGAATCGCTTCGCGCTCGCCGGCCAGCGTAATAACGCAACGGTTGTGGTCGGCGTCCATCTCGCGGTCGAGCAGGTAGACGCCGGGCATCCTCATGGCGTCGATAATGGCGTCAACTTTGGATTTGTCGCGGCCTTCGGAAAAATTCGGAACACATTCGACGAGCGTGGACATAAGCGAGAAGAATAGCTGGGTTGACGCACGGGCGGCAACTACGCGGGTGCGGTGGGTCCGAGTTCCGCAGGGATTACTTTGATTATTGGGGAAGCTGAATCTGGCGGAGAGCAGAAACTGTGCTTCGCATGTCCTCCTTCTTGGCGGGAACCTCCATCCGCTCCGTATCGATCCGCAGTAGGTGTTCGTTGAGTTGGTCGTCGAAAGCACCGCTGGCTAGCAATGCAAACACATCTCCCAAGTAGCTGTCGTATTCATCTTGGGCATGCGGCTCGTCGCGGATACCAAGCGGGTCCCAAACCGTCATGAGCACCCGTCGGATTTCGGCCCTAATTCGTCGAGATTCGTACTTATCAATCATGCAGAGTATTTTGCGACCAGCATCACGGCTGCGGGTCCGACAGGTAGCCTGGTTCAATCTCCGTCAGCATGGTTTCGATGTCGGTGGTCGGGGATTCATACTGGGTGGCTACACGAATGGCATCGAACTTTTTCCCGATGTCTCCCAGGGCTTCGTGACGGCAAGCGTGAACTAGCGCTCGTCGTACCCATTCCGCGATTGACATTTGGCGGGAGCGCGCTGCTCGCTGGATTTCCCGATATTCCGAGTCTTTAAGAATCACCTGCAGCCGCTTGGACATACGGTAAGTCTATATGACTGGCCGATGAGTCAGCCATACTTCGCTAGCGACCGCTGTGATTAATAAACCTGCCAATTCCCAGCCGAACTTGCACAGTGTTGATGCCCGGGTTCGGCGTGGCTAAGCCTGCGTTCGAAATGTGCATGTAACGCAATTCGATGCTGACATTGTGGCTTGCGCTGAGAACGTGAACGCCGAGAGCGGCCTGGTCGGTGAAGTTCACGGTGTTGGTGTAGATGGGAACGTTTTTATTGGTGAAAAGCGTGCCGCCGCAAAGTTCCAGATAGGGCGAAAATCGGCCGTGGCTTACAAAATTCCACTTCAGGCCCAGCGGATCGAAGCCCGCGCCATATGCGGTGTTTGTCGGTTGAAGGACAAAAAAAAGTGGGACCACGTCGACCGCGTATTCGAAGCGTCCGCGTAAGAAGCCGGGTAAATGCGGGCCCGTGATGACCCAGCCATAACGCAAACCGGCATTGAGAGCGCCGGTGTCGCCTCGCCCTCCGCTGACGGAATGGCCGCCGCCCGCCCAAAGCTGGATTTCGTGGCCATCTTGTTCAGGGCCCGTCTGAGAGAAGCACGATGACGATGCAATCAACAGAAGCGGGATGATGTACAGAAGGCCGCGCATAAACTTTTCCTGAACGATGCAAAGCCTCACAGTGGAAGGATCACGATACAGGAAGCGAACGCACGGCTACAAACGAAGGCCGTGGAAACATAGAAGCAATATTTCGGTTTAGCTTTCGCGTGCGGAAATTGGGCGGTGCACCAACTGCATCAGATCGCGAGACACGCGGGAGGTATTGTGGCGGGCGACGCCGGCTTCTTCTTCCAGATAATCGCCAAGAACCGGAATAACGCCGATCGCTTCGAGCGCCTCAAGATCGTTGACGATCTGGCATGCACCTTCGCTCGCGTATTTAATTTTTAGTTCTTCAGAAGCCGGGGTTCGGTTCAGCAGGGCGTAGTCGAAAATTTGTTTTTGCGCGTGCCTGTTCAGCGCCCGAATATGGTCGGCCGCAGTCAATCCTAAACTCTCGTTGGCTTGCGTCATCAGATTGCAAATGTAAACTTTGGTGGCGGGCGATGCGACAATTGCCTGCGCCATGCCGCGCACCAGCAGGTTAGGAATCAGGCTAGTGAAAAGCGATCCAGGACCGATCGTAATCAGGTCGGCATGGGCAACGGCCTCCAACGTTTGCGGCATCGGACCCACGTCTGGCGGCACCAGGAATAATTCCCGTATGCGGCCTTTGCTGGCGGTAATTTTCGTTTCGCCGCGAACGCGCGTGCCATCTTCCATGAGCGCTTCAAGCTCGATGTTTGAGGTTGTGGCCGGGTAAATATGCCCCCGAGTGACAAGAATTTCACTCGAAAGTCGTACTGCTTCGGAAAAGTCGGAAGTCAGAGAAGTAAGCGCCGCCAGAAACAGATTGCCGAAGCTGTGGCCTTCCAGTCCAGACCCTTTCTTAAAACGGTGACGGAAAAGCCTGGAAAGCAGAGCTTCATCTTCGCTGAGGGCGACAATGCAGTTGCGGATGTCGCCTGGCGGGAGCATGTTGAGCTCTTTGCGCAGACGGCCGCTCGAGCCGCCGTCATCGCTGACGGTGACCACTGCACTAAGGTCGCCGATGGAAGGAGAGTTTGGCTCCTGCAGAATTTCCGCTGGCGACAGAACAAAACGCTTGAGTCCCTTGAGCAGCGTAGAAAGGCCGGTGCCGCCGCCGATGGCGACGACACGGATGCCCCGTTCGCGTGCGGAGTCCTCCGCCGGCCGAGACTCGGCGATTCTAGTGTCCATTGAAGTTCGCTACTGGCTACGCGGGTTCTTCTTCCCCGAAGGCGCTGTCGGAGGCGTCGAGTTCGGCACCAGGATCTGGATAAAGCAATTCCGTGAAGCGCGGATCCTCGGCCAGATTCTGGAAGTCAGAATCGTTGCGCGCCTGGAAGCGGAGGTGTGCATTCAGGCGAAGAGCTTCGTCCAGGTGCCTCAGCGAATCCTCGGAATGACCAGTCAAGCAATCCAGCGCAGCCAGTCCATACACTACATAATCCGCCTTGGCGTTTTGCTTGAGCAATTTCTCCAAGTGCTCGCGGGCGGTCACGTAGTCGCCAATGTTCATTAGCGAAACCGCGTAGTCGAAGTGCTCCTCGGCCGTCTTGAACTGATTGGCCGCACCGCGTTCCAGGTGCTGGTTGCAGATGCTGAGATGAACGTTGGCCCGGTCGGTCAACTCTTTGCTGGGTCCGGCAACCACCTTTTGAAAATGAGGCTTCGCCTTGTCGAATTTGTGCTCCTGCATGGCGCGCAGCCCGGTTTCATAACTCTGCAATGCTTGGGTGTAATGCGGATCTTCTGCCACAGTTTTCTTTGCTGTAGGTTTCTGAGCCATGTGCAAAACTCTTCCTGTGCTCTTGGTAATAATGAACTCCTTGGAATCGTGCGTTCTAGCCGAGCAATAAAAGTATCCCTCAAGCAGTGGTTTCAGGTCTAGTTGGCGCCGTGAGTACCGCTGCGGGAACCGCCGCGCAGCGCGAACGAAAACTTGGTTGCTGCGCGCGCATGAAAATGTGGTTTCAATCCTAATCCGGCAACTAGCGATCAGTTCATGGTAGACGCCGACATCAAATCAATCTGCTTCCACTCTCCCTTAATGATTCCGGTGCGAATTTGCGCTGCGGTCTTGCCCTTTTGATGTTGTTGGTAGGTGTAGTAAAGCTCCTTGAGGCAGGTGGAGCACTGCGCTCCGTGAGTATTTTCGAAGCAGCTATGCAGGCTGTTATGTCCCATCCGGTCGCAATAGCAATAACATGGCTGCTGGTGGAGCACATTCGGGATCTTGGCCGCCAGTTCGTAGGCGTGCCGCTGGTATACGTTCTGGGCGTCCGCTCCCCACAGCTCGGACGTGGCCAGGATGGGCGGAAGCTTCGTTCCTTTGGGCGGAGGCCCGGCATTATAAGCCGGAACGCCGCCTTCGTCCGGCAGCGCAGCCCACTCCGCGGACACGCTTATCGCTGTCACCAGGAATAGAAATGCCAGGGTTAGGCTGCGGTAAACCAACGTGTTTTTAACCAGAAGGTGCCTCATCGAATTTCCTCGCGTGCGTTCATTGTAACCCGTCGGCGACGCGGACCGAAAGCGCGTACTCACGCGGAAGTCCTAGCTTTACCTCCCTATGGCCAATACAACCCGCAGCTAGCAGGATGGGTTCTGTATACAATGAGAGCACATGCCAGAAGAACTTCCAGAGGTAAATTCAACTGGGGCGACAGAGCACCCGGCACCCTGTGCAATTGTGGGCGTTGAGCTTGCGACGGCTCCGGCGCCAGTCCGCCTTGGGACCGGGATCGGCGTATGGGTGCGCGATCTGATTATTTCCTTGGCGATTTCCGCGTTCATCATCATCTTCCTCTACCAGCCGGTGAAAGTGGAAGGAACCAGCATGATGCCTTCGCTCGAAGATCAGGAGAGGATCTTCGTGAATAAGTTCGTATATCGGCTGGAACCCATTGAGCGCGGGGATATTGTTGTGTTTCGCTATCCGCGTGATCCCTCCAAGAGTTACATCAAACGTGTCATCGGAATGGCGGGCGACCGCATTCGCATTGATGGGGGCCAGGTTTACGTGAACGACCAGGCGCTCGACGAAGATTACGTCCCGCCGGCTTATGCGGACTCACGCTCCTATCCCGACATGACCGTTCCTCCGAATTCCTTCTTCGTGCTCGGCGACCATCGCTCCATGTCAAACGATAGCCGCGACTTCGGTGCCGTCAATGAGAACTTTATCTACGGCAAGGCTGTATTCGGATATTGGCCCATGGATAAACTCGGCCGGGTTCGCTAAATTTCGTTCGGTGAGTTTCGTTCGGCAAGCTCGTCGAGTGAAGGGCTGTCAGCGATGCTGCCGTTTTTCTTTCAAAGAAACTCTTAATCTCTCGCAGAAAAAGATTTCTTTCGAGATTCCGCGTTCCGCGCTTGGCCGCTGCAGCATTCCCTGATAAGATTCGGAAAATCCACTGACCGGAGCGAGAATGCAGGCTATCCTTGCGCTGGAAGACGGGCGAGTCTTCCGAGGCAAAGGCTACGGCGCCAAAGGCGAATGCTACGGCGAAGTCGTTTTTAATACTTCCATCACTGGCTATCAGGAAATTTTTACCGATCCCTCCTACTCTGGGCAGATCGTTGTCCTGACCAACCCAGAAATCGGGAATTACGGCACTAATCAGGAAGACAACGAAGCCACGCGTCCGTGGATCGAAGGGCTGATCGTGCGTGAGTTCTCGCGCGTCAGTTCGAATTGGCGCTCGCAGCAGGTGGCTGAAGAATATCTGGAGCAGTTCAAGGTTCCTGTGCTTTCCGACATCGATACGCGCGCGTTGGTGCGGCATCTGCGCGATCACGGCGTGATGCGCGGTGTAGTTTCCACTATCGGCAATGATGCCGACAAGCTGATCGCCAAGGCGCGATCTATTCCCAAGATGGACGGAACAGATCTGGCCAAAGAAGTCAGCACCAAGCGCCCCTACGTTTGGGAAGTGGGCGAGCGTTCCCACGAGCCGGTCGCCGTGGTCGGAGTGAAAGATGAGCCGCCGCGGTTTCACGTGGTCGCCTACGACTTCGGCATCAAGCAGAATATTCTGCGCAAGCTGCGCGGGGAGGGCTGCAAGGTGACGGTAGTCCCAGCGCAGACTCCAGCGGAAGATGTGCTGTCCTTGAAGCCCGACGGAGTTTTTCTCTCGAATGGTCCCGGCGATCCTGAACCGTGCACGTATGCGGTGGATTCGATCCGCAGGCTCATGGGACGGCAGCCAATCTTCGGCATCTGCCTTGGACATCAACTTGTCGGCATTGCTCTCGGCGGAAAGACTTTCAAGTTGAAGTTCGGCCACCACGGCGGGAACCATCCGGTCAAGCAGTTGAAAACCGGAAGGATCGAAATCACGGCGCACAGCCATAACTTCGCGGTCGATCCCGATTCGCTGGCCGAAAGTGAAGTTGAGCTGACGCACATCGATCTGAACGACCAGACGCTGGAGGGCCTGCGCCACAGGAATCTGCCGCTGTTTACGGTGCAATATCACCCCGAAGCCGCGCCGGGGCCGCACGATTCACATTATTTGTTCAAGGAATTTACGAAGATGATGGAGGAGTGGAAGGGGTGAGACTCTCTCGCAAACTGCCTCTGCTTTCCGGGAAGAAGGTAGCCGTCGTGGTGCTGATCATGGCCTGCGAGGGATTTGCTCAGCATGTCATACGAGCGGAGGAAACTCCGTGCAGCGAAGAAATCGTCCACTCAAATTTGGAACTGAAAGAAAAGCTTTTTGTCTCAGGAGAACTGAAAGATCCGACAGGCGCCCCATTTTCGAATTCGAAAGTTCTCCTGAACACGCGTGACACAAAAGGCAACTTTGTTCTTTATCGCTCCGTGGTCACCGGCAAAGATGGCCACTTTGATCTCGGATTGGTGGACGCAGGCCAGTATCGATTTCTACCCGCTCCGAATCGTGGCTGGAAGCAACCCAGACAAGTTGGATGCACTGGCCAGGACCGCTGCGAGATCAACTTGATTCTGCAGGTGAATCCGACCGACCTGCCCTTTGCCGCATGCCCTATCCGATGAAATAAAATGCCAAAACGCACTGACATCCAAAAGATTCTGATCCTCGGCTCCGGGCCCATCATCATTGGCCAGTCGGCGGAGTTTGATTATTCCGGAACACAGGCTTGCAAGGCGCTCAAGGCCGAGGGTTACGAAGTCATCCTGGCGAACTCGAACCCGGCGACGATCATGACCGATCCGGAGTCGGCCGACCGCACTTACATCGAGCCGCTCACGCTGGAGTATCTGGAAGAGATTATCCGCATTGAGCGGGAAATGTCGCCCAGTGCGGGTTTTGCTGTGTTGCCGACTGTTGGCGGGCAGACTGCACTGAATCTGGCAATCGAACTTTCCGACGGCGGCGTGCTGGAAAAATACAATGCGTTCCTAATCGGCGCGAACGTAGCTGCCATCAAGAAGGCCGAAGACCGTCTTTTCTTCAAAGACGCCATGCAGCGCATCGGGCTCGACGTGCCCAAGTCGGCCTTGGTCAACAACACGAAAGATGGCATCGAGTTCGCCGGCAAGATCGGATTTCCGGTCATCATCCGGCCGTCGTTCACGCTGGGCGGTTCGGGCGGCGGCATCGCCTACAACCGCGAAGAAATGTTGGAAGTGTTGAGTCGCGGCCTCGATTTCTCGCCTGTGCGCGAGGCGCTGATTGAAGAGTCCGTGCTGGGCTGGAAAGAATTTGAGCTCGAGGTGATGCGCGACACCAAAGACAATGTCATCATCATCTGCTCGATCGAGAACTTCGATCCCATGGGTGTGCACACGGGGGATTCGATCACAGTCGCACCGATCCAAACTCTCACCGACCGCGAGTACCAGGCTATGCGCGACGCGTCGATCGCCGTGATCCGCGAGATCGGCGTGGATACCGGCGGATCGAACATTCAATTTGGCGTGAATCCCGAAACCGGACGGATGGTCGTGATCGAGATGAACCCGCGGGTGTCGCGGTCTTCAGCGCTAGCCTCAAAAGCTACGGGATTCCCGATCGCGAAGATCGCCGCGAAACTTGCCGTGGGCTACACGCTCGACGAAATTCCCAACGACATCACGCGCAAGACTCCGGCATGTTTCGAGCCGACGCTCGATTACGTTGTCGTGAAAATTCCCAAGTGGCAATTCGAAAAATTTCCCGGCGCTGATGACACGCTTGGGCCGCAAATGAAATCGGTTGGCGAAGTCATGGCCATTGGGCGAACTTTTAAGGAAGCGCTGATGAAGGGCATTCGCTCGCTCGATACGGGCAAGCGCGTGGGCGGAGAAAAAATCGAACCCAAGATTCTGACCAAGCGGCTGGTCACGCCGCATCCGGAGCGGCTCGCGTACGTCCAATATGCGCTGCGCCAGGGCCACACGGTGAAACAGGTCGCGAAGATGACCTCGATGGATCCGTGGTTCCTTTATCAACTTAAAGAAATTAACGATCAGCAACTGGAACTGGAAAAGCATCCGATCGAGTCGATTCCGACAGAAGTGCTGCGCGATTCCAAGCGCATGGGATTCTCCGATGGACGCCTTGCGCAAGTCTGGCGCCTCGAAGGACAGGAGAAAATCCGTCACCTGCGCAAGAAACATGGCGTCATGCCGGTCTACAAGCGCGTCGACACCTGCGCGGCTGAGTTTGAAAGCTTCACGCCTTACCTGTACTCGACCTACGAAGATGAAGACGAGGCCGCCCCGACCGACAAGAAAAAAGTGATCATCCTCGGCAGCGGACCGAATCGCATCGGGCAGGGAATTGAATTCGATTACTGCTGCTGCCATGCCTCCTTCGCGCTGCGCGACGATGGCTACGAGACGATCATGATCAATTGCAATCCTGAGACCGTCTCAACCGACTATGACACCAGCGACCGGTTGTACTTCGAGCCGCTAACGTTTGAAGACGTGTGGGCAATCTATCAGCACGAGACTTCCAAAGGCGCACCCGTCGGCGTGATCGTGCAGTTTGGCGGGCAGACTCCGCTCAACCTGGCGTTGCCCTTGAAGGCCGCCGGTGTGAAGATTATCGGCACGTCGCCGGAGTCGATCGATCTGGCCGAGGACCGCAAACATTTCAACAAGCTGCTCGAAGAATTGCAGATTCCGCAGGCTCCCGGCGTCATGGCGACTTCGATTGATGAGGCAGTCGCCGGGGCGGCTCGCATCGGATATCCCGTGCTGGTACGGCCTTCCTACGTGCTCGGCGGCCGCGCCATGGTGATTGCCTACGACGAAGAGTCAATCATTCGCTACATGAAGGAAGCGGTCGAATACTCGCATGATCGTCCGGTGCTGATCGACCACTTTCTGGAAGATGCGATCGAAGTTGACGTGGACGCCCTGTCAGACGGCGAAGACGTGGTGATTGGCGGAATCATGCAGCACATCGAAGAGGCCGGGATTCACTCGGGCGATTCGTCTTGTGTATTGCCGGCGGTCGATATTCCGCAACATCTTCTTGAACGCATGCGCGACTATACTTTCAAATTGGCGCGAGCGCTGAAAGTTGTGGGGCTGATGAATATTCAGTTCGCCATTCCGCGCGGAGATGCCGGGGCCAATGGCGCCGATGGCGACAAGGTTTACGTTCTGGAAGTGAATCCGCGCGCCTCGCGCACTGTGCCGTTCGTTTCCAAGGCGACCGGCGTTCCTATGGCCAAGATTGCGGCGCGGCTTATGACGGGCCGTAAACTGCGCGAGTTCCTGCCGGAATTCATTGAGCGGCGCGCTGATCTCGACACCGGAAGCCATTACTACGTGAAGTCTCCTGTATTTCCCTGGAATAAATTTCCGGGTGTCGATACCGTGCTCGGCCCAGAGATGAAATCGACCGGCGAAGTGATGGGCGTGGCCGACAACTTCGGCGAAGCGTTCGCAAAAGCGCAACTCGCCGCCGGACAGAAACTACCTACGCAAGGCGCCATATTTATCAGCGTGACCGATCATGACAAGAAGCACGTCGCGCAGGTTGCGCGCAAATTTGTCGACATGGGTTTTAAGCTTGTGGCTACAGCCGGAACCGCCGACGTCATCGAAACCGCCGGCATGAACGTGGAGCGCGTCTACAAAGTGAAAGAGGGGCGACCCAATGTGGTCGACTTCATCAAAGGCCAGCGCATTCAACTCATCGTCAACACGCCGACGGGGCTCGAGCCGTGGTTCGACGAGAAGGCGATTCGGCGGGCTGCAGTGACGGCGCGCATCCCTACCATTACAACGCTGGCGGCGGCGCGGGCGGCGGCTGAAGGTATCGCGGCGCTCCAGCGTGGGGAAGTGAACGTAAAGGCGTTGCAGCATTTGCACGCGGAACGTGGGGCTGGCGTGCCGCCTCTGGCGCGATGATCTCGGCTGATAGCCCGGTTTCCGAGTAGAATTGGTCATGCTGCTACACGGAATTTTTCCTCCTATCACGACGCCGTTTTATCCCGACGGCAACGTCTATTTCAAGAAGCTCGAATCGAACGTGGAGCGCTATTCACGTACACCCGTAGCCGGCATCGTCGTGCTCGGCTCGACCGGCGAGGCGATCCTGCTTTCCGATCAGGAGCGGCGCGATGTGCTGAAGGTCGCGCGCGAGGCTGCCGCGCCCAACAAGGTGCTGGTTGCGGGAACCGGCAGCGAGTCGGCGATCGACACGCTGCGGCTCACCGAGTACGCCGCCGAACTTGGTTACGACGTCGCCATGGTGCGAACGCCGCACTACTACAAAAAGCAGATGCAGTCGGCCAATATTCTGGCCTTTTACCGGACGGTTGCCGACCGCTCGCCGCTGCCGGTCATCATTTACAACTTCCCGCAAGCCACGGGCTATGACATATCGGCCGATCTGGTGATCGAATTGGCGGAGCATCCGAATCTGATTGGCATCAAGGAATCAAGCGGCGATGTGGAAAAAGTGCACAAGATGGTTGAAGGCACACGCCACATCAAGCGTAGCGCCACGGTCACCGAAACATTTGATGCGGTCACGCCGCGGATGCTGGCCGCGAGCGCATCAGCTGGCAGCAATGGCGGCGAACTTGTGCAAGTCGGCGTGTCGTCGAGCGCACCGCCCATCAAGCCATCATCGTCGGCTGTGAGCGTGGTGGGCAAGATGAAAACCCGTCAAAAAGAAGTGGGATTCCAGGTGATGGTAGGCGCGGCGAACAAGTTGCAACCGTCGCTGGATGCGGGTGCCGTGGGAGCGATACTGGCATTTGCCTGCCCTGCGCCCACTGCCTGCTACGAAATTTATGCCGCATGGAAAGAAGGTGATGCCGATTTAGCCCGGCTCAAGCAGGACCGAATCTCCCACGCTGCGGAGCGAGTGGTCGGCGACCTTGGCATTCCAGGAGTAAAGCATGGCATGGATTTCAACGGTTACTTTGGCGGGCCGTCGCGCTTGCCATTCCTGCCGCTTACCGCGGACCTGAAGTCTGAGATCGAGCGCATGCTGGCGGACATACGGAATTAGATTGACCAATCGGTGAAGCGAGAAAAATCCTCCCGTCCCAAGCTTCCGAAAGTTTCCGAGCAGATGAAAGCCTGGTCCACCGCGCTGGCGGTGGAAGTCAGCGACTGGCCGCAGGTATCCACGCGTTCCTTCTTTGGATTCACGGCTCTCTACCGTAAAGACAACATGTTCGCGATCTTGCCCCGCACTCGCGGGATGGAAACTCCGAATGCCCTCGCTTTCCGGATCGACACGCCAAGCGCACTGAACCGCATACGCCTGGAGAAAGATCCACGCATCGGCTCAACAGAGATCAAGAAGGCGCGGTGGTTCGCCTTTGAACTTTCTTCGGACGCCGACTTGCACGACGCTCTCGACTGGCTGGGCTGCGCCTACGAGGCAGCGGCCAAAAGCAAGAAATCCCGGTAGTGTGCGTTGCTCTTGTGATCAGGATCACACCCGGCGTATACTTAGTTCGAACGATCGTTCGAATTGGCCAGTTTGTTTTGGACCAGTCGTTTTGGAATCATGGTTAGCCCTGCCACCGCAACCCGAGTCGTTGCCCGACGAAGCCGTACTCAGGCCGTTCCCGCCACGCGCTATGACCGGCGCTTAGCGGAAATTCTGACTCATGCCACCGAGGTCTTCTGCAAGAAGGGGTATGAAGGAGCTTCCATGCGCGAGCTTTCGCGCGCGAGCGGCATGTCGCTGGCGGGACTTTACTACTACTTCGAATCCAAAGAGCGGCTGTTATATCTGATCCAGAAACATACCTTCACCACGATTGTGCAGCGATTGAAATCGCGACTGCAAGGCGTGACCGACTCCGAAGAGCGCATTCGCATTTTCATCCTTAATCACCTGGAATATTTTCTCGCCAACCAGGCGGCTATGAAGGTGCTCTCCCATGAAGCCGAAGTCTTGAAGAACGGATTCGCTGCGGAAGTCGCCGCCATCAAGCGGGAGTACTATCGCGTCTGTGTTGGCTTGCTCGACGACTTGAAACGGGAACGCGGCTTGCAGTTTTCCTCGCGTATAGCGGTTCTTAGTCTGTTCGGCATGATGAACTGGATTTATACCTGGCACAACCCGCGCGTGGATGCGGATGCCTGCGCGATTGCTCGAGAGATGGGTGACGTATTTTTACGAGGCGTGACTGCGGGCGATAAGCGTGGGCGTTGAGGCCAAGGTTGTTCTGGGTACCGGCGACAGCAGATTCCTCGCTCCGCTCGGAATGACAAAGGCAAAATAAATAATCGGAATGACAGAGGTAGTTAGAAGGAGATACAAAGATGGCAACGACAGTACAACCGGCAGCCGGCGAAACCACGAAACAGCTAGTCAACTATCGCACCGACGGCGGCGTAGCGGTGATCGAAATGTGTGATCCGCCGGCCAACACTTACACCTATGAAATGAATCGTCAGTTGGATGAGGCCATCCTGAAGGCGCGCATGGACAATGAGGTTCATGTCCTGTTGCTCACGGGAGCGGGCGACAAGTTTTTTTCCGCTGGCGCCAATATCAAGATGCTGTCCACGGTTGACCCTACTTTCAAGTATTACTTTTGCCTTCACGCCAATGAAATGTTGTTACGTCTCGAACACACGCCGAAGCTGGTGATCGCGGCCATCAACGGCCACTGTGTTGGAGGAGGACTGGAAATCGCCATGGCGGCCGACATCCGCATCGCGCGCAAGGATGCCGGGAAGATCGGTTTGCCCGAAGTGAATCTCGGTGTGCTTCCGGGTACCGGCGGCAAGCAGCGGCTCTCGCGCATGGTCGGGAAAAGTAAAGCGATTGAGTTGATGGTCACCGGTAACACATTTTCGTTTGAAGAAGCGCAGGAACTCGGCATCGTCAACGACATTTTCGAGCGCGACGGCTTCATGGCGAACATCATGGAGTACGCCAAGCAGTTTTGTCCCCCTAATAAGGCGTCGAAAGCGGTTGGACGCATCAAGCGCGCGGTCCAGACGGGCTGGGAGATTCCCATGGAATCGGCTCTCGCGGTCGAGCGCGAGAACCAGCAGTTGCTCTTCCAGAGCGAAGATGCGAAGGAGGGTCTGGCGGCGTACGTGGAGAAGCGTCCGGCGGTGTTTAAGGCAAAGTGATAAACAGTTGGCCGCCTAATGGACTAACTACGGCCAACAGAAAAGTACGTTTTGTCTGTCCTCTGTGCTTCTCAGTGCCCTCTGCGGTTAGAAAGGCTTTTGATATGCCGGGAAAAGTAGCAAAAATCGGAACCTTCAGCGATTGGATCGGTCTATTCAACGATTGGCGCAAAGAGATCGGCGTTAACACGGACGACATTGATGCCTTTCACTTTGACACGCTGTATGGAGCCATCGATACAGAAGAAATTGAATTCGGTTCGTACAAAGGACGGCGTAAGTGGGAAAACCTGCGCCAGATTCCCACGCAGCAAATGCGCGACGCCCTGATGAACATGATCGTCTACCAGGGCGACACCGAGTTTGCCAGTGTCGAGCAACAACGGAACCTTCTGGGAAACGCGCCTACAGAGTGGGATCGCCGCGCCATCACCCGCGTGATGATCGAGGAAATGCGCCACGGCTGGCAGATGTGCGCCCTACTGGTCGACCACTTCGGTTATTCGGGAAAAGTCGAAGCGCAGAAAATGTTGGAGCGCCGGGCGTTTGAGAACAAGCGCCTTCTCGGCGCCTTTAACGTTGACGTTGACAATTGGATGGATTTTTTTACCTACACCGACTTCGTCGATCGCGACGGAAAGTTCCAGTTGCAGATGCTCAAGTATTCCGCGTTCGCGCCGCTGGGGCGATCCATGTCGTACATGCTGCGCGAAGAGGCGTTCCATATGGGCACGGGTAACGACGGACTACGCCGCATCGTGGAAGCGGGCGTGATTCCGTCATGGCTGATACAGAAATATCTCAACAAGTGGATTTCGAGTTCTTACGATCTATTCGGCACCGATCATTCTTCGTCGGCGCACTGGGCGTATGTGTGGGGCGTGAAGGGACGTTACGACGAACCCAAGAACGACAAAGCGCCCGACCTCGACGATCTGAACGACTACAACCGCAATCTTTACCGCGATGAAGTTGCGGGACTGATTGAGCGCTTCAACAATTCGCTCCGAGCGGGCGAGCCGAAGTTATATGCGCCCCATACCAAATTCAATCGGGCCATTGGAAAATGGGCGGGA